>MDTA01123449.1_pt1 | contig 14907 bp, 16 predicted proteins | sample 811151 | NCBI WGS metagenome assembly MDTA01 (sample SAMN05326648, study PRJNA326480) | marine metagenome | isolation source: seawater | place: Indian Ocean: South | collected 2010 | reverse complement strand
TGATGAAGGAGTTCGAAAAGGAGCTCGCCATCGTCAAGGGCCGTGTGGACGGTCTGGAAGCACGCGTCGGTGAACTGGAAGCCACCCAGTTCTCCACCACCACCAAACTGAAAGGTAAGGTTGACTTCGTCACCGGTGGCGTGAGCTACGGCGGTGAGGACTATGACCTCGGCGAAGGTGAGGACTACTACGGTCAGGACGCCTTCACCTTCAACTACCGCGCAACCCTGAACCTGAACACCAGTTTCACGGGTAAGGATCTGCTCTACACCCGTCTGCGCACAGGTAACTTCGGTGACGGTCCTTTCTCAGGTAAGGGTTACACCGGCAACCAGACTCAGCTTGCCGTTTCCAAGAGCAGCAAGAATGCTCTCAAGGTCGACAAGCTCTGGTATCAGTTCCCGGTTGGTGATGATTTCCAGGTCTGGGTCGGTGCTCTGATCGAGAACTACTACATGCTGGGTGCTCCCCCGAGCGTGTATCGCCAGATCCTCAAGCAGTTCAAGCTTGGTGGTTACTACGGCGTCTACGGCGCCAGCACCTCCCCCGGTGCAGGTATCGTCTGGAAGCCCAACAGCAAGAGCAATCCGTTTGATCCCAAGTTCAGCGTTGCTCTGAACTACACCGCCAAGAACGGAACCAAGTCCAACCCCCGCGAGGGCGGTATCGGAACCGATAACTCCAAAGGCAAGTTCCTGGCTCAGGTTGCTTACGGCAGCCCCCAGTGGTCCATCTCCGCCGCTTATGCCTACATCCAGAACGGCATGACCGTCGGTTACGGAACACCCCTGGGTTCCGCAACAACCGTGACCGGTGGTGACGACACCTCCTTCTCCCGTGGTTTCAACGATGCCAACGCAGTCGCTCTGCGTGCATGGTGGCAGCCCAAGGAAGCCGGCTGGATCCCCAGCATCAGCGCAGGTTGGGGTCTGACATCGTTCAACGCCACCGACTACGACGAAGTGGCGTTCGGAATCTCCAAGAAGGAGACCACCCAGGACTGGATGGTCGGTCTCGGCTGGAAGGATGCCTTCATGAAGGGCAATCTCCTCGGCTTCGCCATCGGCCAGCCTCAGTTTGAGACGGAGCGCAAGGACGGCACTCCCGATGACGGCAACTACGCCATGGAACTCTTCTATCAGTTCCAGGTGACCGACAACATCGCAGTGACTCCCGCTGTGTTCTATGTCTCCCGCCCCTTCGGCGAACTGACCGGCCTCAACGACGATTACGGCGGTACCGGTGCTGAGCGTTTCAACACCTTCGGCTACCTCGTCAAGACCACCTTCCGTTTCTGATCCGAAACCGATCGGTCTTGCAGCCCCCTCTTCGAGGGGGTTTTTTTTGACATTCAGCCATCAAAAAAGGGGAGGTGCGACCTCCCCTTTGTGATCTGGCTAGATGATCAGGAGATCACCAGCAGTTCTCTCCTTCACCAATGGGGACGCACACATCTTCCTCTGCGGCTTTGTCAGCAGCTTTCTGAGCGTCAGCATCCTTGGTGGCTTCGGCGTCGATGTCCTGGTCCGTGTTCCATTCCTGGAGTCCGCCACCCATTGAGTTGGCGTCGGCTGTGTTGGTGTCGGCAAGAACAGCAGGTGTCACCATCTGGCTGCTCAGTGCAGCTGCACCAGCGAGAAAAATCGAAAGAGTAGACCTCTTCATTCGAAAACCGCAGTCAATTGTTCCAACCATAATTCTATGTCGATCTTGATGACGATTCAGGTTCCCAGTGATCGCAGTAAATTTGTATACGCGAGGAAAACGAGATCCAGCTCCTCACTGCGACCATGCTTCGCCAACAGTCCCCTCGCTCCGCTGTCCAGCTGGAACATGGTGATGCGATCGGTTTCGTTTTTTAAATAGCTTTCGATCCAGCCCACGCAGACAATGCGCTCTCCATCAGTGACCTTGTTCACCCGGTGCATCATCGTGCTGGGGTAGATCACGATTTCCCCTTGTTCAAGGCTCAGCTCCACTGAGTCACTGATGGTGTCGACCTCAAGTGTTCCACCTGAGAACGCCTTGTGGTCAGACAGGCAGAGCGTGAATGACAGATCACTTCTGCCACTGCTCATGTAGGCGTTGTCCACATGGGCGTCATAGCCTCCTCCCGCTTTCGTTTTGCTGATCAGCAACCGATGCAGTTTTCGTGGCAGACAAAAGCTTTTGATGGCTGGATGGCTCCACATTGCCTCCTGCACGATGGTGTGAACCTCAGCTCTGATCTGTGATGACTGTCTGACTTGTTCGTTGATTTTGCCGTCTCTTGCCTGGCTTCCTGCTGTCTCACGCCCGTCAATCCACTCGGCATCGATCAGCTTGTCCAAGATCATCTGACACTGAATTCCAGTCAACAGTTGAAGCTTGATGTGGTTCATTGAACGGGTTGCCTGCGTATCAAATGATTGATTGCTTAGTAGCGATTGGGTGAGACGTTTCGGTTTTCTGCAGACAACCTCAGGTGGGTTCCTGTGTCCTATGAAGCTGTTCGCCATCCCATTGCTTGCATCGATGTCCTTCGTGACGGCATCAGTGCACGCACAAGAAGTTCGAGTGTATTCAGGGCGTCACTACAATACGGATCGACAAAGTTACAAGGCCTTTTCTGAGAAGACCGGGATCAAGGTTCGTCTCATTGAAGCCTCAGGTATTTCACTTGTCGAGCGATTGAAGCGCGAGGGCAAAAACACACAGGCTGATGTGATCATCCTGGTTGATGCGGCAAGAATCAACAATGCGGCGAAAGCCGGGCTGTTCCAGCCCATTTCCTCCAGCCAACTCAACGCGGATGTTCCCGCCCGTTACAGGGATCCAGGTAACCGCTGGTTTGGTCTGACCCGACGTGTCAGGGCGATCATCGTCAATCCGAATCTGGTGAAGCCCTCCCAGGTGCAGACCTACGCGCAGCTGGCATCTCCTGCTTTGAAAGGAAAGGTTTGTCTGCGTAATCGGAAAAACGTCTACAACCAGTCGCTGGTGGCTGATCAGTTGGCGATTCGTGGTGAGGCGAAGACCAAGGCATGGCTCAAGGGCATGATCTCGAATGTTTCACAGCCCTATTTTCCTGGAGACATCGCTTTGATCCGTGCCGTAGCCCAGGGCAAGTGTGGTGTCGGAGTGGTGAACCACTACTACCTGGCTCGCATGCTGGCAGGCGTGAATGGTGCCAGGGATGAGCAGCTTGCCCGCAAGGTGGATATCGTCATGCCCAACCCGGCTCACGTGAACATCAGCGCTGCAGCTGTGTCCAAGTATGCGAAGAACAAGGACGCTGCCGTTCAATTGATTGAGTTCCTCGCCTCTCCCAATGGAAGTCGTGGAATTGCAGGCCCCACATTTGAATTTCCGCTCACTGGTGTGGGCGGTTCGACCTATCTGCAGGGGATGACCAAGTTCACCCCCGATAACGTCACCATCTCCCAGTTGAGTGCGCTGAATCCAACGGCGATCAAGCTCATGGCACAGGCTGGTTGGCAATGAGTTGATCAAGCAGGTAGCCGAACAGCTCCGGGTTCGGCTCCCTGTTGTTGACATCGCTCAAACCCAGTTCCTCCATTCGGTCCGTGACCCGCTGTTCCAGGTCAGCTGGTCTGCTCAGGGGTTCACCCCATGGATGGTTCTTCTCCGGGCCGATCTTGGTGGTGGCATCGATGGCCAGTCGTCCTCCCAGGCCGAGCTGTTCACTGGCGAAATCCAGCGTGTCGAACGGTGTGTTCTCCAGGGTGAACAGATCCCGCTGGGGATCAACCTGGGCGGCGATCGCCCAGACCACCTGACGTGGGTCACGCACGTTGATGTGGCTGTCGACAACCACAACGAATTTCGTGTACGTGAACTGGGGTAGGGCGCTCCAGAACGCCATGGCAGCTCGTTTGGCCTGCCCTGGATAGGCCTTGTCGATTGAAATCACCGCCAGCTTGTAGCTCAGCGCCTCCATGGGTAGGAAGAAGTCCTTGATCTCGGGAATCTGCTGACGCAGGATCGGCGTGTAGATCCGGTTCAGCGCAATCGCCAGCATGGCTTCCTCCTTCGGGGGACGGCCGCTGAAGGTGGTCAGGAAGATGGGGTCCCGGCGTCGGGTCACGCAGTGAAAGCGCACCAGGGGCGAATCCTCCACACCGCCGTAAAAGCCCATGTGGTCGCCGAATGGTCCATCCGGCTGCACTTCACCAGGCGTGATTGTTCCCTCGAGCACCACTTCGCTGTGACTGGGCACCTTCAGGTCAAGGGTCTTGCATCGGCTGAGCCGCACCCCCTCCCCTGCATAGATCCCTGCAAACAGCCATTCGCTCAGCTGCACGGGGATCGGTGTTGCAGCGGCCATCACCAGCAGTGGATGCACACCGATGGCGACGGCCACGTCCAGTTTCTTGCCCATCGCAGCAGCCTTGCGCAGGTGCCTTGCCCCGCCGCGGACACTCAGCCAGTGAACGGTCATTGTGTTCACCGACTGTCTCTGCAGGCGATAGACGCCAACGTTGGGAACACCCGTCTCCGGATCCTTCGTGATCACCAGTCCGAGGGTGATCACCCCACCGGCATCCCCGGGCCAGGGTCTGATCAGAGGAATGTCGTCGAGATTGACCGCATTCCCCTGAATCACCTGCTGGTGGCAGGGGGGGATCAGATCCAAATCAGGTCTCGCCTTGACCAGATCCCAGAACACCCTCGCAAATTTCTTCGTTTCCCCAAGTCCCTTCGGGGGTCGGGGCTGTTGCAGCAAGGCCAGTCGTTCTCCCAGCTCCTCCAGTTGCTCTGGGTGCTCAAGACCCATGCTCCAAACAACCCGTTCCACCGTTCCAAGCAGGTTCACCGCGACAGGCATCGAGGAACCGATCACGTTCTCGAACAGAAGCCCCGGACCACCACTCGCCAGGACGCGGTCGGCGATCGCTGCCAGTTCAAGGTCAGGATCCACCGGGGCCGTGATCCGCTTGAGTTGTCCCCGATCGTCCAGCAGCCGGATGAAGGCGCGCAGATCCCTGGTGCTGGGACCGGAGCGGAACAATGCCATCAGCAGGACACCTCTGTGGTGGGTGATCTCGGTACTGTGACGCACGCTGATGGTGAGTGTGGCCATGCAGGTCTCTTATTTCCACGTGGCCGCTGATGTCCCCGAGTCGGTGGGGTCTGAGGATGGTCCCGACGCGGCGGTCGTGATTGATGTGCTTCGGGCAACGACGACCATCGCCTGGGCACTGCACAACGGGGCAGAGGCTGTGCAGGCTTTCGCTGATCTTGACGAACTGCGCAGTCAGTCGCAGCGATGGCCGCAGGCGACCCGGCTGCTGCTCGGGGAGCGTGGTGGCTCCAGGATCGACGGATTTGATCTCGGCAATTCACCGGTGGCTGTGACCCCTGAGGTGGTGCAGGGCAAGCGTCTGTTCATGAGCACGACCAATGGCACCCGCGCCTTGCAACGGGTTCGTGATGTGTCCCTGCTGCTCACAGGGTCTCTGCCCAATCGGCGTGCTGTGGCAGAACGGTTGCAGCAACAGCGGTGTGAACGGGTGTTGATCCTCGGCAGTGGCTGGGAAGGCACCTATTCCCTGGAGGATTCCCTCGCTGCCGGTGCGATTGCTGAGCTGCTCGTGTCGGCTGGTGCCGTGGTGGCCAATGATGAGCTGCACGCGGCTCTGGCCCTCTGGAGTCGGTGGAAGCATGAGCCTGAAGCCTGTCTGCGCACGGCATCCCACGGGCAACGCTTGATGAGAATCGGCAATCACGATGCCGATTTCAGCTGCTGTGCGGGCTTGGATCAGCTCACCGTGGTGCCGACTCAGGTCGAACCCGGTGTCTTACGAGCCATTCGCGTCTGAAGCCATCGACTCGCCGCAGCCATACCATTTCTTTCGACTGAACTCTGATCTCAGTGCGTGATTTCCTGGCGGCGGCCGTGCAACTCACCAGCAGTTCCGAACCGGAGAGCAATTTCACTGCTGCCGAGGAACAGATTGATCTGGCTGCACGCCGGGGAGCTGAATTGATCGGTCTTCCCGAGAATTTCGCGTTCATGGGTGCTGACGCCCGTCGCCTGGAGATCGCCCCGGCGTTGGCCGAACAGGCATCCCGCTTTCTGGTGACCATGGCCCGGCGATACCAGGTGGTGATTCTCGGAGGTGGGTTTCCGGTTCCGGTCGGTGATGGTGCACACACCTTTCAGCGGGCACAGCTGGTCGGGCGCGATGGTCAGATTCTCGCCAGTTACGACAAGATTCACCTCTTCGATGTCGACCTCGCCGACGGCAGCACCTATCGCGAATCGGCCAGCTTCAGCTCCGGATCGACGCTTCCGCCTGTGGTGGATGTTCCGGGACTGTGTCGTGTGGGGCTGTCCATTTGCTACGACGTGCGCTTCCCTGAGCTCTACCGACATCTGATCGGAGCAGGAGCTGAATTGCTGATGATTCCCGCTGCCTTCACGGCCTTCACCGGCAAAGATCACTGGCAGGTTCTGCTGCAGTCGCGAGCGGTTGAGAACACGGCCTATGTGCTGGCTCCGGCCCAGACGGGGCTCCACGCGGGCCGTCGTCAGAGCCACGGACATTCCATGGTGATCGACCCCTGGGGAACGGTGCTTGCTGATGCCGGTGTGAGCCCCGGGGCTGCTGTGGCACCGGTTGATCTTGATCATCTCCAGCGCATCCGCAGCCAGATGCCCTGCCTGCAGCACCGCAGAACCGCACTGTTCTGAACCTGATGCCTCGGTTCCCCCGTCGTTTCAGCGCCTTGCTGGTTGCCGTCGCCCTGCAGTCCGCAGGGGTCCTGATGGCACTGCCCGCGCGTGCCGCCAGTGCCCTTGCGGCCTGGTCCCTGGGCAGTGATGGTGTCCTGCAGCTGCGGACGTCCACCGGGGCGCGACTGGATGCCTTTTTTGAAGCGGGACAAGCTGGCAAGGGGCCCCGGGTCTGGATTGATTTTCCCGGCGAACTGAGTCGTCCCCGCAAGCTTCGCGGCTCTGGCCCTGTGCGTGAGATCCGCCTCGGCAAGCCCAATCCCGGTGCGACCCGTCTGGTCATCGAGTTCCAACCCGGGGTGGATCTGGATCCTGGGCAGTTGCGGCTGGTCGGCACGTCACCGGATCGTTGGAAGCTGATGTTCGAAGGCCTGGCCACGACCGGCCTGCGCAGCATCGGCGAGGGTGATCTCAACCGCGCCAGCTCCGGTCAGTGGGGTGGCGTTCGAATCAAGCCAACCCAAACACCGGTGAATGCTGCCGGTCTTCCCAGCGTGCCCCGCGGCCGGTACAGCGTGGTCATCGATCCTGGTCACGGCGGTCCTGACCCAGGTGCGGTGGGGATCAGGGGAATTCGTGAAGCTGAGATCGTTCTCGACATTTCGCTTCAGGTGGCCAGGTTGCTCGAGGCCAAGGGCGTTCGCGTCACCCTGACGCGCACCTCCGAGGTGGATGTTGATCTGCCTCCGCGGGTCTCACTCGCCAACCGGCTGGGCGCAACAGCGTTCGTGAGCATTCATGCCAATGCCATCAGCATGTCCAGGCCGGAGGTGAACGGCATCGAGACCTTCTATTTCTCCGATCCGCGTTCAGCGCGTCTCGCCGCCCACATTCAACAGCAGGTGTTGAACGTGTCTCCTGGAAGCCCCAATCGAGGCGTTCGTCGCGGTCGATTCTTTGTGATCCGTCGAACCACCATGCCCTCAGCTTTGGTGGAGACAGGTTTTGTCACCGGCAATGTTGATTCTCCGCGGCTGGCAACCGCATCGCACCGACGCAGGCTGGCGCTCGCCATCGCCACCGGAATCCTGGAGTATCTGCAGGGGGTTCGATGACCATCCGTCTCGGGCTGTTTGACAGTGGTCTGGGAGGTCTCACGGTGCTGAGGCGGGTGCTTGAACGTCATGGATCCCTGCCTGTGATCTATCTCGGTGACACGGCCAGGGTTCCCTACGGCAGCCGTTCCCCTTCTGAGATTCGTGCCATCGCGTCGGAAGTCGTGGGGTGGTTGCGCCAGCATCAGGTGTCCACGGTCGTGATGGCCTGCAACACCACCAACGCCCTGGCCAGGGACGTGGCTGAGGGCCAGGCGGGCGTGCCCGTGGTCGGTCTGATCGGCGCGGCTGCGGCGATGGTGCGTGAATCGCGGGTCGGTGTCCTGGCCACTCCTGCCACAGTTGCGTCAGGCGCCTATCGAGAAAGCATCGAGGCTCTGCATCCCGGCACGCTGGTGGTGCAGCAGGCCTGCCCTGAATTCGTTCCCCTGATCGAATCGGGAGATCTGCGTTCCGAAGCGCTGCGAGGGGCTGCAGTTCGTTATCTGCAGCCTCTGCTCGAGGCATCGGTGGAATCGATTGTTCTCGGTTGCACGCACTATCCGCTGCTGATTCCTCTTCTCAGCAATCTGCTGCCCGAACCGATCCGCCTGATCGACCCGGCCATCGGTGTGGCTGCTCAGCTCGATGCACTCCTGGGACAACCCATTCCCGGGGGGCTGGATCAACCTCTGGCCCTGGATGCAACGCGGATCTGCGTCACGGCCGATGCCCATGGATTCGCAGATCGAGCGACCCCCTGGCTGGGACAACGACCACGGGTCGAGCTGGTGGATCTGCAGTGACAGGCCGACGCCTTCTAGGATCTGCGCACCGAGGGGATTCATGACCACCGTCACCGAGTTGTTGCAGCCGGTCGAGGCGGATCTCGAGATCCTGCTGAGTGACCTTCGCAGCCTGATCGGTGCGGGTCATCCGATCCTTCAGGCGGCTGCGGAGCATCTGTTCAGCGCGGGCGGCAAACGACTGCGTCCTGGAATTGTGCTGTTGGTGTCACGGGCACTGGCCAGCGACGGCGAGCTCACGTCCCGGCATCGCAGGCTGGCCGAGATCACAGAGATGATTCACACGGCGTCACTCGTCCATGACGATGTCGTTGATGAAGCCGCAACCCGTCGTGGTGTCGAAACCGTTCACAGCCGCTTCAATCACCGTGTTGCTGTTCTTGCGGGTGATTTTCTGTTCGCTCAGGCGAGCTGGCACCTTGCCAACCTCGACAATCTCGATGTGGTCAAGCTCCTGAGCCGGGTGATCATGGACCTTGCTGATGGAGAAGTGAAACAGGGTCTGTTTCGCTACGACACGGGTCAGACCTTCGAAACCTATCTGGAAAAGAGCTACTGCAAGACCGCTTCGCTTGTCGCAAACAGCGCCAGAGCTGCAGGAGTGCTCAGCGGTTGCAGCGAGCTGCAGCTCGAATCGCTTTACCGCTACGGGCGTCAGCTGGGTTTGGCCTTTCAGGTCGTCGATGACATTCTCGATTTCACCGGCAGTGATCAGCAGCTGGGCAAACCCGCAGCCAGTGATCTCTCCAGCGGATACCTCACGGCTCCTGCGTTGTATGCCCTTGAGCAGAACCCATCGATGGGCGTGCTGATCGAGCGGGAATTCAGCAACGAGGGTGATCTCGATGAGGCTCTCGGCATGGTGCGTCAATCCGACGCGATTGCCCGAACCCGGCAGCTGGCCGAAACCTTCGCCCAGGAATCCCGTGAAGCTCTGACCTGGCTGCCGGATTCCCCCTGCCGCACCGCTCTGCTCGAACTCCCGGATTTCGTGCTCAGCCGTCTGTACTGACGACTGTTTCCAAACAGCGCTTGGCCTCACTGAGATCACTGATCGTGATCAGTCGTTCCGCGTTCTCGGCTTCCGACCTTGACTGATGAGGCTGAGTCCGCGACCCTTCCGGCTGAAGTCTCCACACCAGGCAACCGGCCTCGAGCGCTGATTGACAGCCCGCTTCGGAATCTTCAAAGGCCCAGCATTGAGCTGGAGACACACCAAGACGTTCGGCGCCGAGCTGGAAGGGATCCGGGGCTGGTTTTCCAGCCTTCAGCTGTTGATCGTCACCGCAGACCATGATCTCCAGCCGATTCATCCATGGGTGGTTGCCGATCTTGCGACACACCGAAGCCCGGTCGCTGCTGGTGACAAGGGCGGTGGCGATGTGAAGCCGGTGCGCCATGCACACCAGGGATTCAGCTCCGTTCATGGCCTGCGCCAGTGGAAGCAGCTGGTCGGCGATCGGCTGCCGCACTGTCAGAAGCTGCTCAGGTGTCACTGCTTGATTGAGCCAGGAGCAGACGAGCTGCGCATTCTCATGGCGACGTCGGCCCTGCAAACAGATCAGTTGTTCCAGCGTCAGATCGGTGCCGAAGTGGGCCGCCGCCCGGTGCCATGCACGGGCATGCAGGGGCTCGGTGTCCAGCAGCAGGCCATCAAGGTCAAACAGGCAGGCGTGGGGAGGTGCGGTGAGATTCAGAGGCGGCACGACTGGTGACTGCTGAAGCCGGTCAACAAATCGCTCAGGGTGAGACAGCCACCATTCTGATGATCAACGTGTCCGTCCACAACACCAGCGCCTGTTCGGCAGGACCTAACGATGGGCAGAAGGCGGGGTTCCAGCCTGCTGCTTTTGCCAGATCAGCAACTTGTTCGGCAGATATGGCTTTTTAAGCTGCTCAAGATCGACATCACCTTGGATCGTCTCGAGCAATGCCGAACGTTGTTGTTGAGTCATGCGCTGATGACGAGGATTCGACGCTTCATCCAGGGAAGCGCTGTTGATGATTTCATCACGATTCCATGGAGTGAGACAGGAGGAAAATCAGGTGAATTCCGCTTGATGCTTCCATGGCATTGTCATTGATGCACTCTGATGATTCGGTTGGGCAGCAGATTTTTGTTTTAAAGTGGATAAAGGAATAAATATTCCCAGTAAATCGTATCAAAGGTACGCGCTGATTCTGTGAAACGTTGCTAGCTGTCGAATCAGTTCAACATTACTGATTCATGTCAAGCAATCAATTGATGGCTTTCATGGAACGGGTCAAAACCGATCCCGGCCTGCAGGCAAAGCTGAAAGCGTCAAACAGCCCTGAAGTCGTGATGGGTTTGGCGAAAGAGCTCGGTTTCACGCTTTCAATCGACGATCTTTCTGCCAACGATTCGAATTTGACCGCTGAAGAGCTCGAAGGTCTTTCAGGGGGCAGAAGTTGTTCGGCGACATGTTTATGCAGACCCTCCATCCAAGAGGGTGAAGTCGGCTACCATTAAAATTCAACTGACACCTGCCCATCATGTGGGCAGGTGTTTTTGTTTGATCGTCGTCGATTCCCTGTGGGGTGCAAGATTCAGATTCACCGCGTCAGCCACTTGGTTCATCTTGTTCAATCGAGCACACTCCGCTGCTAGGCAAATGTGCTCCAGTCAGTTCGGATGTGATGTCTGCGGAAAGGGCTTCGTTTAGAAACTCACCTCAAACTGACACTGATCGGCGTCTCCTGCGTCGTGATTGCCCCACTTCGCTTCCATAGGGTTGGACGCAATCGCTGTTGCAGAAGCCGGCAACCCTGTCGACAGATGTCTGATCATGGAGCTGGAATCGGCTTGCAGTTGATACCGATGTGTTCGGGGCACCGCTTGGCATTAACACTGTTCTGCTCGGTTGCCACACAACGGGTGCTGATGGTACACCTGTGGTCTGAATTGATGTTTGAACTGTTGAGGGAGAAGTCGTGATGACGTTCCCTCAACAGCGGCATTGTTGCAGTGACTTACATTACTCGAAGCCCCCACTTCTCTCGATAGATTCTCCTTCTTTGTTTAGATGAGCAACAATGCTGCGAAACCAGGGTTGCTTGTAAAAGGGCACATTTCCGCCGACAAATGAGCCTAATTCGACTTCTGTCAGACGCATCTCAGTCGCTGGATCGGATTGGTCCTCGATGCGGGTTGCGTTAATGTTCTGATTGGTCATGATTTGGTGTTTGAACTCAACACATTCAAGTTGGCACCATTTGTTGTGACTTCCCGTTGGTCGACAGGTGAGATCCACTTGAATGTCTGGTGATCATCAGGTGATTGTTTTCAGAGGGTTGTCCTGGCAGGTTCATGCATCGAAATCAGTGCTCCATCAGAGGTCAGTGCTTGGTGGGCGTTTGGCCTGAACGACATCACAACTCAACAAACCAGCAGCCACCCATCAAGGGAGTCAGGCGAACGGAGATCCGCGGTCATCTCAAGTCTGCATCATGCACTCTCCGCGCTGTTGCTGTTTGACGGCAGCGATTGGAGATCCGAGAAACGCTTTGGATTGATACAGGCTCATGCACACCAGGCCAGTTCATTTGTTGGAGTAACGAATGATTCAAGTGGTTCTCTTTGGCGTTCGTTGGCTCCCATGAATTGCCAAAAAAAGCCCCTGCAGGCGCAGAGGCATTGTTCGATTTTTAAAAAAGTAATTCTGCGGTCTTGAGTGGTGATTTTTGTCAGAGTGATTTTTGATGTTGTCAAATGCATGACCAATGTCTGTGACGACATCGTCTCCGGGACTGTTGAGCCAATTGTTTGTTTCGTCGCTTCTTTTGATTGAACAGAGTTTGAAGCCACCATTGACTGTCTGGTGCACCCTCTGAGGGTAGGGAGGATGCACAATTGAATGTGCAGACCTTCTGCCGAAGATGTATCGGAATCCAAGGCTGCAGTCTCAGCGTTCGGTGACGTGAGTTCCTTATTGTAAACGACTGATGAAATCCGCTTGATCGCACTGCATATTGTTGGCTTGAATGTTTGCTTGAGAGATTGATCGAAGAACGAATGGCTGCGGGAGACTCCAGTGTTAAATGCTTAAGGAATGATTTTTGAAATAATCTCTTACACCCCAAAACCGGAAATTGTGGCGCCGCACACACTTGTTGTTGTCGTGCAGTTTGGGGCTGCGCATTGTGCCTGGCCTGCAACTTTTGCTACACCCCCGGACAGTTTTTCCAGTTCCTTGGGAGTCAGGCTTGCCGATTTTTTCAAGCTGTCAACAGAGATGGAAAATCCCAATTCATTGGCAATCGAGACAACCGCATGATGATCGTCTGCTGCCATGAGTTTCTTCTGCAGCAGTGTGTCGTTCAAAGCTTTCTGCATGAAGGAGCTGAGTTGTTCTTCCGACATGGTTGTTGTTCGAATTCACTATCCTTAGCAAGAACCCATCGCCATGCCCATTGGTCACGGTTGAAGCGATATGGTTGAAGCGATACGGTTGAGGCGATCAAGTCTGTCACGCATTGCAAGCTTGTTTGGGTGCAAATTACTGTCATTGCTTTGATTTAAACCCCTGTTGTTGCAGGGGTTTTGTTGCATCACTCAGAGCCAGGCAACGTCTTGACCACACGTTTGCCAGCCGGTTTGACCAATCAGCCCCGGCACCTTTGCGCCGCCAGCAATGTCTTCAAGATCCTGATCGGTTGGATTGCTTGTCTGCTGAGACAGCTCAAAGCCATGCTCCTTGGCAATGGCCAACACCTTTTCAGGAGACTGCGCATTGTTGATCTGATTTTGAAGTGCGGCGTCGTCTTGAACTTTGCTGATCAAGACTTTCAGTTGAATGGAAGACATCAGTATGACCTGTTGAAATCGACAACTTGAAGATGACAGTGCCTCCTGTGAATACGGGAGAGATCAAGGGTGAACGCTGATCGCTTTGTTGGTGAATGTCCGGTGAGAACTCAACAGCAGCATTCATGGATCAAGAGGTCGGTTTTGAGCTCGTGTGGCGTCAGCTGCTCATCCAGATGAGCGAGGTCATCAACCATCGCTCGTTTCGATGGTTTTGCCAATGTTGCCTGCCGGTGAGCTCCCGATCGTCCTGCATGAATGCAGTGAACAGGGCGACCCCCGCTTCGCCAGGCGACTTCCCTCCGTGGTGGCAAGCGTGTCCGCAGTGCTTCAAGTCACTGCACCCCACTGCACTTCGCTTACGAAACGGTTTGATCCAAGGTTCTGTCTGGCAGACGCGTGGCCTCTATGTTTTGGCCACGTCGGACAAGGGGCAACTCTGATCTGACGACTTGCCATCGGTACTGTGCGAAAGGCATGCGAAAGCTGTCGACGCATCTGCCGATCTCTGATGACGGCTCTCGACAGCTGTTCTCAGTCATCTCCAGCTTCCGGACGACGAAAACCCTGATGACGACAGAACCATCCACCATTGAAAGCGTGCTTCAGGAGCAGCGCGTCTTTGCGCCTCCCGCTGAACTCACGCGTTCAGCCCGCGTCGGCGGGCTGGAGGCTTACAGGGCCATGGCCGATGCGGCCCGACAGGATCCTGAAGCCTTCTGGGGGGATGCGGCACGCAGGGAACTGGACTGGTTCACGCCCTTTGACCAGGTTCTCGACTGGTCGAATGCTCCCTTCGCCCGCTGGTTTGAAGGTGGTTCCACCAATTTGTCTCACAACTGTCTTGATCGACATCTTCAGGGGGAGCGTGCCAACAAGACCGCTCTGATCTGGGAGGGGGAGCCTGGCGATGTGCGTCGCTTCACCTACCGGGAACTGCATGCAGAGGTCTGCAAGGCAGCGAATGCCCTGAAGGCAATCGGCGTCGGCAAGGGTGATCTGGTGGCGCTCTACATGCCGATGGTGCCGGAAGCCGCCATCGCCATGCTCGCCTGCGCTCGCATCGGTGCGCCCCATTCCGTCGTGTTTGGTGGTTTTTCAGCCGAAGCCCTGCGCGATCGCCTGATCGACGGCGAAGCCAGAGCGGTGATCACAGCGGATGGTGGTTTCCGCAAGGACAAGCCTGTATCTCTGAAGCCGGCTGTTGATGCCGCCCTCGCCGATGACAGCTGTCCAACCGTGCAGTCCGTGCTGGTGGTGCGGCGCACCAAGCAGCCGGTGGAGATGGTCGATGGTCGTGATCAGTGGTGGCATGAGCTGGTCGATGAGCAGAGCGCAGACTGTCCGGCTGAGCCGATGGCCAGCGAAGATCGTTTGTTTGTGCTCTACACCTCCGGCTCCACCGGCAAACCCAAAGGGGTGGTGCACAGCACGGCGGGATACAACCTCTGGGCCCATCTCACATTCCAATGGATCTTCGACATCCGTGATGACGACGTCTAC
>MDTA01056723.1_pt1 | contig 14907 bp, 16 predicted proteins | sample 811151 | NCBI WGS metagenome assembly MDTA01 (sample SAMN05326648, study PRJNA326480) | marine metagenome | isolation source: seawater | place: Indian Ocean: South | collected 2010 | reverse complement strand
CCCATTTTTGAAGTTAATTTAAATTTTCAAATTAAAAATTCAAAAGGTCAGACCATTCAATTTGGATCAATAGGCGGGGGAGGAAGATACGATAATCTAGTAAGCAATTTTGGAAATCTTGATTTTCCTGCAACCGGAATATCAATTGGTATTGATAGGTTGGTTTTTGCTTTAATGCAAAAAAAGGATTTTAAATTAAAAGCTTTAAGACCCGTAATGATATGTGTATTCAATAAAAAAAATACCAAAGAATACATTGAGATATTAAATAAACTTAGATCCTCAAACATTAGATCAGAAATTTATCCAGGAGAAGGCAATTTAAAAAAACAAATGGAATATGCAAATAAAATAGAATCTCCTTGCGTAATTTTTTATGGTGATGATGAGATTAAAAATAAAGAAGTAAAATTAAGAAATCTTCAAACAGGCAAAGAGTTATCTATAAAAATTGAAAATTTATTAAATGAAATTAAAAAATATATCTGAAAAAATTTTAAAAACTGTTAAATCAAAAGGTTTTAAGTATATAGAGCTTGACTCTCTCATAGATGCAAATTCTATAGTAGAAAGATCAGGTGAAAATTTTAGAAAATTTATCTTTTCTTTTTATGATCAGAATGGAAAAGAAATTTGTTTAAGGCCAGATCTTACAATCGCTTCTTGTTTAAGGTACATAAGTAAAGTTAAAAGTGGGAGAAATAAAGTATTTTACAAAGGTCAAGCATACAGAAGACCTAATAACAAATTTGAAAAAATTATTAAAAATCAAATTGGTTTTGAAATAATAGGCTCTAAAAAAGAAAAAGAAGATGATAAAGAAATTCTAGAATCTTCCATAAAGTTGGTTTCAAATTTTAAATACTCAAAAGGATCATTAAAAATAGGAAATGTAGAAATTTTTAATTTATTTATTAGTAAGTTAGATATCCCTAAGAGATGGAAGCTGAGATTAACAAGGCATTTTTGGCGTAAGAAATATTTTGATGATTTGTTAAGAAGATTAGAAACAAATTCTGATATTGACCCTACTATTGTTGAAGTTGATAAGAAAAAATTCAAATCACTTATAAGATCAGATCCTAAAAAATTAATTGCAGGAAGATCAGTTGGTGAAATTTTATTAAGATTTGAAAATAAAATTAAAGACCCCAGAAAAATAAAAAAGGGAAAAAAAATATCAAAAATTATTAAAGACTTTTTAAAAATTAGATGCCCAATATCTAAAGCAGCTTATAATTTAAATATTTTTTTTAAAAAAAATAATATTAATTTAATTGTAGATCAAAGATATTTTCCTGTTTCAAAAAATAATATCAATAAATTAAATGTAGAATACTACTCAGCTTTCGGAAGAGAATTAGAATACTATACAGGAATAGTATTTAAAATTGACATAAAGAATAAAAAAAAAATAATAAATATTCTAAATGGCGGAAGGTATGATAACTTAATACTTAACTTATCTGGAAAGAAAGTACCAGCAGTTGGTGCAGCGGTAAATTTATCATGATTATTTGGATTGCATCTTATCCAAAAAGTGGAAATACTTGGGTTAGAGCACTTCTATCTAGTTATTATTTTTCTAAAAATGGCGAGTTTAATTTTAATTTATTATCTAATATTGATTCTTTTCCAAGTCCAAGATTTTTCTCTCAATATGATGATTTATTTTCAAAACCAGAGGAAACTTCAAAGTATTGGATATCTCAACAAAATAAAATTAATCAAAAAAAAGAATATATTTTTTTAAAAACGCATAGCGCATTATGTTCTGTAAAAGGTAACAATTTTACAGACAAAAAAAATTCTTTAGGTAGTATTTATATTATTAGAGATCCAAGAAATGTAATTTCTTCTTTAGCACACCATTATCAAATGACCAAAGATGAGGCATTAAAATTTATGTTAGATAAAAATAGAGCTATCGTTTCTAGAGAAAATAATAGATATACAGGATTTCAGCCTCTATTTTCTTGGGAGTTTAATGTTAGTTCTTGGGTTAATAATAAATTATTTCCAGTGCTTATAGTTAGGTATGAGGATTTACAAAAAGAAACTTTTGCTACATTTAAAAATATAGTCAATTTTATTAATGAAATTACTAAATCAAAAAAATCTTTAGATAATGAAAAAATTAAAAACTGCATTAAGTCTACAAAATTTGAAAATATGCAAAAACTTGAACAAGAAAAAGGTTTTGCTGAGGCAGTTACAAAAAATAACAGTAATGAAAAAATTAAATTTTTTAATTTAGGGGAAAAAAATAATTATAAAAATTTATTGGATAAAAATTTAATTCAAGAAATGAATGATAAATTTAGACCTTTTCTAATTAAATATAAATATGAATAACAAAATATTAAATGTTGGTATACCAAGCAAAGGTAGATTAAAAAAAGATGTTTTGAATATTTTTTCAAAAAGAAAATATTCTATCAAATCAGAAAGAGGAGAAAGGGACCTATTTGGTAAAATTTCAAATTTGCCCAATGTATCAATAACTTTTTTACATGCGCGGGAAATCGTAGAAAGGTTAGGAGATGGCTCTCTAGACTTGGGTTTTTCAGGATATGATCTTTTGATGGAAAGCGAAGAGAACGTACAAAAAAACATAAAAGTATTTAAGAATTACAATTTCGGTAAGGCAAAATTGGTAATTGCAGTTCCAAATGACTGGATAGATGTTCAAACAGTTGCTGATTTAGAGGAAATTGCATTTGAATTTAAAGAAAAAAAGAATCAAAGACTTAGAGTTGCGACTAAATATGAAAATTTAACCAGAATTGCTTTATTTTCAAAGGGAGTAACTCAATTTAAAATTGTTAAAAGTCTTGGGGCTACTGAGACATATCCATTTACAGGATCATCAGAAATAATAACAGATATTACCTCTACAGGAGAAACCTTAAGAGCAAATAATCTTAGAGCGCTTAAAGATGGGCAGATTTTAAGATCCCAAGCTTGCTTGATGGTTTCAAAGCATAATAGTAATAAAAAAGGAATAAAAAATTTATTAAAACTACTTTCTAGGAATAAAAATGATCTGGAATAATAAATTTAATTATCCAAAATCATCAAGATCTATTGAGGATGGACTAAGAAAATATTTATTTAATAATGAAAAACTACCAAGTGTTACCTCAATTTTGCAAGAAACAAAATCAGAAGAAGATAAGGCATCTTTAGAAAACTGGAAACAAAGAGTTGGTTACAAAGAAGCTAATAGAATTAAAAACGAAGCATCAAGCAGAGGTACATCGATGCATTCTTATATAGAGGAATTTTTAAAAGGAAGAATTAATGAGAGTTTTTTTGTGAGCAATGAAAAACATAAAAATATGGCGAAAGAGATAATAGATAAAGGTATAAATGGAAAATTAGAGGAAATATATGGAATGGAAACAACACTGCATTATCCAAATAAATACGCCGGAACAGCAGATCTTATTGGAATTTATCAAGGAAAAGAGGCAATAATAGATTTTAAACAAGCAAATAAACCAAAAAAAGCTAATTATATTCAAGATTATTTTTTACAATTAGGTGCATATACTTTGGCACATAATGTTGTTTATAAAACAAATATTACTTCAGGAATAATACTTTTATGTACAATTGATAATTTATTTCAAGATTTTAAAATTGAAGATGAAGAATTAATTATGTATCAGAATTTATTTCTTGGTAGGTTGAAAAAGTTTAATGAATTAAAAAAATTATCTTGACATTTAATTATTAATAATTATATTAGTTTTTAACTAAATTAATGCTACTTGTTTAGATGCTGTGGGTTTAGTTCATATATAAAACTAATCTCTAAATCCCATCAAACAAACATTAAAAAAAAGGATGTAGTAATGTTTGAATATATAATTATTGGATTTTTAGGAATTCTTCTTTTATTAGTTTTCTTAATATATCAAAAAACTAATAGCAAAAATGACCTTGGTGTTGAAAGAACTGTAAACGAAAAACTTGGTGATTTAAATACAAAATTGCAAACAATTGCAGATACAAAAGAGAAGATTGAGAGTCTGCAAAGAGACATGTTGGATTTTAATAATCTTTTTAGCAATAAGACAGATAGAGGGAAATTTGGAGAGGAATATTTAGAAGATATTGTTAAAGACTCGATAAATAAGAAACATTACAAATTTCAACATACGCTATCTAATGGCAAAAGACCCGACTGCTTCTTAACTTTTGGATCTGCCGAGGATTCTGTTTGCATAGATTCTAAATTTAGTTGGGAGAATTATAAGAAAATGCATGAGGAAAAAGATGATCAAATTAAAAAAAGCTTAGCCAAGGCTTTTAGAGAAGATATTGCAAAACATATTAAAGATATATCAGAAAAATATATAATTAATGGAGAAACTGCTCCTTTAGCACTTATGTTTGTGGCATCTGAAGGTGTTTTTAGAGATATTTCAAATCATCCAGAAAACTTTATAAAAAAAGCAAGAGAAAAAAATGTCGTAATAGTTTCACCAGATACAATTTTTGGTTTTTTACGAACTTATAGGTTGCTTATTCAAAATAGGGAAATGTATACTTTATCTGGAATTATTCAAAAACAAGTAATTGCTTTAGACGAAGATGTAAGAAGATTAACAAAAAGGATAGTTGATGCAGATATTAAACATGGTCAAATTTCAGAACTATTCAGACAGGCAAGAACTTCAGCAGAAAAAATACAAAAACATACCTCAAAAATTGCTGAACTTGATTTAGAGGAAAAAAAAACAGAGCAAATCGAAACAGAAAACCCAAATAAACTTAACTGAAAAATTATGAATTTAGCAATTTGGGATATAGAGTCTAGTAGCGCTTCCACAGATTTTGGAAGCATCATCGAAATAGGTGGTGTGTTAGTAAATGAAAATTTTAAGGAAATAGACAGATTTAATCTAAGATGCAGGCTGCCTGAAGGTGAAATACCTCAAGCTATGGCACTTATAGTGAACAAAACATCTGTCAAACAATTAACACAAGGAAATTTAAGTCACTACCAAATGCTTGGAGAAATTGAAAAAATATTCAAAAAGTGGTCTCCAAGTATATTTCTTGGATGGAGTAACATTGGATTTGACGATGAAATGATTAGAAAGGAGTTTTTTAAAGGAATTAGATACCCCTACATAACCAACTCTTCACCAAACAAAAGGCATGATGGAATTAATATTGCTAGAGCTGCTTATGCAGTTGATCCTTCAGTTTTAGAAACAGAAATAAATGAAAAAAATAACCCAGTTTTTAAACTTGAATCTTTATCTCGTATGCAAGGATTTGACTCAAGTGATGCACATAGCGCTCTTACAGACTCGATTTTAACTTCAAAAATTTTAGGAATTATAAAAAAAAAACAACCTAGTACTTGGAGTATGTTTTTAAGAACAGCTAATAAATCTGACACAGAAACAATTTTTAAGAAAGAAGAAATAATTACTTTAAATGAATATTTTTATGGAAAATCTAGATTATATTTATGCGCACCATTACATCCAAAATATTGTATTCATCCAGTTTATAATTGGGGTCAAGCAGTGGATTTAAGAGTCGATATAGAACCACTTTTAAATATGTCTATAAATGAGCTTAAATCTGAAATGAAAAAAACTCCAAAATTTTTAAGAACAATTAGATCAAATAAAGCTCCAATTATTCTTACTGCTGAGTATGGAATGAAAGAAGAACCTTATAATGCTATGGAAATTAGTTTGATTAAAAAAAGAGCTAAATTAGTAAAAGAAAATGAAAAATTTTCTCAAAATATTCTAACAGCTTTAAGAGAGATTGCAGAGGACAGAGAACAATCAAAATCACAAGAAGATATATATGCAGAAGAAAGTATTTATCAAAAGTTTACATCAAACAAAGACACATCATTATTTCCATCTTGGCATGCAGCAACCTGGAAAGATAAGTTAAAGCTTTTAGATAAATTTGAAGATGAAAGGCTTGTTGGTTTTGGTAAAAAAATAATTTATCAAGAATCTCCAGATACTTTACCTAAGGATATGTTCAAATCTATTAAAAGATCTATAGCAAAAAGGATATTGAGTGAAAAAATGGAAAAATGGTGGACTGTGTCATCATGTTTCAGTGAGATTGATACTTTGAGGGATAAGTACTCCAATGAAAATGATCAAGAAAAATTAAAGTTTTTAGATGAATTAAATACTCACGTAATGTTAATACAAAAAAAATATGAAAACTCATAGTGTGGATAATTTAATTCCCCCTTTTTTTATGGTTGAATAAAATTATTTTGTAAATATATAAGTAACATGGCAACAATAAACGTAACCGATGAAAACTTTGATAATGAGGTTTTAAAATCATCGAAACCAATTATCGTAGATTTTTGGGCAGAATGGTGTGGACCTTGTAAACAAATAGCTCCAACTTTAGAAGAAATCTCGAATGAGATGACTAATGAAGTGACCATAGCAAAACATAATATTGATAATGAGCCAAATACTCCGACAAAATATGGAATAAGAGGAATTCCGACTATGTTATTATTTAAAGATGGAGAGTTAAAAGCAACAAAAGTAGGAGCGACTACTAAATCAAATATAATTTCTTGGATAAAAGAAAATATTTAATTTTGATTTAATACTTCTCCAGCCAAATACAAAGATCCTGTAATAATAATTATATCTTTTTCTTTTAGATCGAGAGATTGAATAGCTTCATTAATTGTTTTTTTATAGGTTACATTATTAAAATTACTTAATTTTTTTTTTAGGTCAGATCCTTTTATACTATTTGGTTGATTTGGAATATCTACAGTTGTTAATGAAAAATAATTTTTTTTTAAAATATTTACATATTGGATATGATCCTTGTTTTTCATCATTCCTAAAATGATATGTTTTCTTCCATGAATTTCGTTTAAAAAATCATTTAATACCATTGCTCCTAGTGGATTGTGTGAACCATCAACTATAATTTTGTTTTTTTTTACCAATTCCTTAATTTTTCCATTTTTTATTTCTTGAAGTCTAGCAATACTCTTTATTTTTGAAATTCCCGTTTTTATATTTTCTAAAGAAATATTATTATTTATAACTTCCCTAATGGTAGCAATTGCGGTAGCAATATTTGACAGCTGAAATTTACCACTTACATTTGGCAAAGGAAGCTTCATTCCTCCAAATTTATCTTCATAATAAAAAAAACCATTTTCACTAATTGAATAATTATACTCTTTGCCAAAAAATATTTTTGTAGATTGATTTTTTTCAATTGTTGTTTCAATCTTTTTTAAGACTTCATTTGAACTTTGTTTAGATATAATTATTTTTGAATTGAGTAATGAAGATGTTTTTTCAAATATAACTTTATCAATATTTTGATTTTTTTTTGGTAACCAATCCAGATGATCTAGACCTATAGGGGTTATTACACTAGCCAAATTTGATTTAAGAATATTAGTTGCATCAAAACGATGAAATAAGCCTGCTTCAATTATATTTATATTTTCCTTAAAGGTTTTCGCTTTGTAAAAAAAGGCTGCAGTTAAAAATTCAAAATAAGTAATTTGATCATTATTATTGATTTCACTAACTTCCATTAGTAGTTTTTTCAGATTTTCATCAGAAATCTCTTCGTCGTTAAATACATACCTTTCATTTATTTTTTGAATATGTGGACTTGTATAAATATTAGTTTTAATTCCTTCTTCTTTTAATATTGATCTTAAAACTTGAATAGTAGAATACTTGCCGTTGGTACCGATAACAGATATACACTTAAGATTTTCTTGAGGATTCCCTAGCTTGCTACATAGCTTATTAATTCTTTTAAGACTTAAGTCTATTTCTTTAGGATGCAACTTTTGTAGGTTGCTCAAAATCTGATGAAGTTTCATTTAATGAATCTGAATTTACATCAGAATTTTTCTTAAGCAATATCTCAAGTATCATTCCTATGTTGTATGATAACTCTTTTCTATGAATAACTTTGTCAACAAAACCATGTTTTTCAACAAATTCTGCAGTTTGAAAATCTGGACTTAGTTCTTCCTTAACAGTTGCCTGTATAACTCTTTTACCAGCGAAAGCGATTAAACATCCATTTTCAGCAAAATGTATATCACCCAACATTGCAAAAGAGGCTGTTATACCGCCGGCAGTAGGATCTGTAAAACAAACTATATAAGGTAAATTATTTTTTTTTAACTCATTTACAGCTAAAGTTGTTCTTGTCATATTTGCTAATGCAATTGGTGACTCAAACATTCTTTGTCCACCACCACATGGAAAAAAAATAAATGGAGTTCTATTGTCAATTGCGTTTTGAATACCATAAATAATTGCTTCACCCTCTGCCTGGCCTACAGAGCCTCCAATAAAGTCAAAATTTATTGCTCCTACTGTTACATCCATATTATTTAATTTACCTACTGCAATCATAACAGCACATTTTTGACCTGTTTTTTTTCTGGCTAACTTTAACCTATCTTTATATGACTTGGTATCAACCCAAGACAATGGGTCCTCAGTTGGTTGTGGTGTCTCAAGTATTTCATATGAGTTTTTTCCAAAAATTATATCAAATCTTTGCTTGCAACTTATTCTATGATGTTTTCCGCAGGAACTACAAACCCATAGATTTTCCTCTAAATCTTTTTTTAAAATTGGTCCTTTACAACAACTAGTCCAATCTGAATTTTCTATTTCATCCTTAGTCGGTCTTTTTTTAAAAACTTTTTTTATTTTTTCACCAATTTTTAATGCTTTAGTTATCCAATTCATAAAATTTTATTTTTTAACCTTTTTACAAGATTACTTACATTTGTGACAGGATTTTGTCTATTTTTTAAACTTGTTGAAATTTCTTTACAAATAGCACTACCAACGACCAAACCATCTGCAATTTTAAGCTGTGATATAGTTTTATCGGTTATACCAAAACCTATTACACAATTTTTTTTAGGGTCTATTCTTTTTATTTTGTTATAGTTTGTAAGTATTTTTTTGGGAGATACTTTGAGTTTTCCTCCAGTAGTTGAAAGCATACTAATATAATAAATCATATCATGTGAGTCTTTTATAATTTTTTTTAATCTTGTAATAGTAGTTGTTGGAGACAACAACTGAACAAAAGTAATTGATTTTTTTTTACATTTTTTTGCAAAATTTTTATTTTCTGGCCAAGGTAAGTCTACAATTATAAGTCCATCAACACCTGAAAGTTTACACTTTCTTATAAAATTATTTTCACCATATTGATAAATCATATTATAATAACCCATAAGAATTACTGGCTTTTTTTTTATTCTTTTAAAATCTTCAACTATTTTAAAAATATCATTTATTTTAATTCCTTTTTTTATTGCTCTATAAGCACTTGTCTGAATTTGGCTTCCATCTGCTACAGGAGTATTATGTGGCATACCAACTTCTAAAATGTCAGCATACTTTGATATAGATTTTAATATTTCTAAAGATTGTTTTTTTGAACCATCTCCAGCCACACTATATGTGAGTAGTGCGGGTCTATTTTCTTGTTTCGCTTTTTTAAATGCAAAATTAATTAGGTTTAACATATTTTATTTTTAATCTTTTTTCTAAAATTGCCTTGTCTTTATGTGCATCACCACAACTATTAACCACAACTATTGTATTTTTACTAAATTTTTTGGATTCTCGTATTGCGACAGAAAAAGCGTGGCTTGGCTCTAATGAAGGTCTTAAATTTTCATATTTTGTAACTAGTTGATATGCTTTTAAAGCCTCCTCATCACTAGCTGCGGTGTATCTTGCTCTTTTCGTATCTTTTAAAAAACAGTGAAGTGGAGAAATTCCAGGATAGTCAAGTCCTGCTGAAATAGACTCTGTCTCCTCTATTTGACCGTCACTATTTTGATTTACATATTGAAGGGCTCCATGCAAAATTCCAATTTTAGACCCATATGTTAATGGTGCCGCATGTTTTTTACTTTTATTGGGTCCTCCAGCTTCAACACCTATGAACTCAATTTGTTTTTTATTATAATCCATAAATTCATTCCAAAATCCAAAACTTGAAGAACCTCCACCTACGCAATTATAAAGTTTAAGTTTTTTTGGAATAGAACCAAATTCATTTAGAAGCTGACTTTTTAGTTCCCTTGAGATCTGACTTGTGCTCCATCCACATATACGAACAAACACAGATGGTCCTACGGTGCTACCAACACACATCGCAGTAGTATTACAGTTGGCAACCCAATGTCGCATACATTCAGAAACAGCATCAACAAGTGTTTGGCTACCAGAATATACAGGGACAACTTCTGCACCATTATTTTTCATAGCTTTTACGTTTGGTTGTTGTCTTTGAATATCTTTTGCACCCATAAAAATTTTACATTTTAATCCAAATTTTTTTGCTGCCATACTTAACATTTTTCCTGCATAGCCAGCACCAGTGTCACCTATGATAAATTTCTTTCCAGATCTTTTCGCTAGCAGACAATGAACTGTTGCATTATAAATTTTATGTGCTCCACCATTTGCATCTGATACTACTTTTGACCAAATTTGAGCACCTCCTACATGTTTTGTTAAATTATGAAGCTTTATAAATCGAGTAGGACTTCCTACCCAATTCTTAAAATATCTATCTCTCTCCCTTATAAAGTTTTTATCTTTTTTTAATTTATTAAATAAAATTTCTAAATCCTCTATAGGCTTTTTAAGAGTTTCAGGTACAAAATTACCACCAAATTTACCACCCCAAAAACCCAAGCTATCTACTTGATCTATTAACGGAATACCTCTTCTTAATCTCATAATTTATTTGCTAAATTTAACAACTTATTAATTTTTTTTATATCTTTTTTACCTTTTTTATTTTCCAATGATCCACTTAAATCAACTATGTAGTCTTTATTTTTTAAATTAGGAATATCTTCTATTTTTATATTTCCAGCAATCATTTTATTTAATGACCTTGGAACATTATTTAGTAGTTGATGATTAAAGCTAATAGATTTTTCATAACCTTTACCATCAAAAAGGATAATATCTGATATTTTTAAATAATCTTTATATCGATTTACATCATTTTTATTTTTTATTGTAAGAGCTGTAATTATTTTAATTTTATATTTCTTTTTAATTTTTTTTGTTCTCATAGGATTTACGCCATAAAGTTGGTAATAATCAAATTTTAGATTTTTAATTTTATCTAAAATTTTATAACTAGGCTTTACAAGTACAGATACAAATTTTAATTTTTTTTTTTTTACATTTAATAGCTCTTTTAAATTTTCATACTTAACAAATCTTTTGCTTTTTTTATAATTAGAAATAAATCCAATATAATTAGGAGGAAAAGAATGATTAATTATATATTTTAAAGTTTTGGATTCAGAGATTCCACAAATTTTTAAACCTTTGATCATTTTTTTAAATGATCAATTAAATTATTAATATTTTTTTTTATATTACCTTTTGTTATTGATCTGCCTATAACTAACCAATCACTTCCATTTTTAAAAGCTTGCAAGGGGGTTAAGACTCTTTTTTGATCATGTGCTTTAGAGGAAAATCTTATTCCGGGTGTAATTATTTCTTTTTTAAATACTTTCTTAACTATTTTAACTTCCTTCGCACTACAAACTATAGCATCTAACTTTGCTATACGAGCCAATTTAGCTTGATGAAGAACTAATTTATTTAAATTTTTATTATATCCAATTTGTTTTAAAGCTTTATTATCAAGTGATGTTAAAGTTGTTACTCCAATTAATTTAATTTTTCCAGAAACTTTCTTGGACGCTTTTAAAGCATTTAATCCGGAGCTTATATGTATAGTTAAATAATTTATATTTAAGTCTTTAATTGCCTTAATAGTAGATATACATGTATTTGGAATATCGTTTAATTTTAAATCTGCAAATAGTATTTTTTTTTTTAATTTTGATACAAAAGATCTTCCATTTTTTGAATTTAAAAATTCTAGGCCAAATTTGTAACCTATGCTTAGTTTATTTGTTTTAGTTTCTTTAATTATTTTTTTTGCTTTGCTAATATTATTTACGTCGCAAGCTATAAAAATTTTAGCTTTTTTCATTGACCTTTTTCATCCATTCTTTAGACATTTTAAAGCGTACATATTTTTTTTCAGGGGTTTTAATTTTTTCATTGGTTTTTGGATTTCTTGATATTCTTTCTTTTTGAACTTTTGTTTCTAGAGTGAATATGTCTCTCAATTCTACCCTTTCTTTTTTTGCTAGTGAAATTTTCATATCATCTAAGATGATATCAATTAATCTTATTATGTCTTTTTTTATAAAATTTGGATAATTATCTGAGAGTTCTTTAACTAATTTTGATTTTACAATTGCCAAAACAAGTAAATATTACTTTTTATTTTTTTTATCATCAAGCTTTTCATTTAATGAGGAAAATGGAAGATTTTTTCCACTTAGTGGACTTGAGAATTTAGAAACAGCCTCTTTATTTTGTAATTCTTCTAATAACTTAATACTTAATGAAATCTTTCTTTTTGTCAGGTCTATTTCTGAAATTGCAGCATCTATTCTTTCTCCACCAACAAATCTTGATGGTCTTGCATCAGAAGAGTTGATTGCAATTTGTGATTTTTTAATCAAAAATTCCATGTTGCATCCTTCTGGTTTTACAAATATTCCTTTATTGTCAGAAGAACTCACTTTAACTGTTACAATATCATTAACTTTCTTATTTTTAAACCAATCCAAAGGATCTGAACCAATTTGTTTTAATCCTATTCTTACCTTTTGTTCATCTGATTTAATTTCAAGTATTTTTACCTCTTTAATTTTATCACCTTTATTATATTTTTTAATTTCTTCATCAGAGTTTCCAGCATATGAAAGATCATTAGCATGTAAAAAACCATCAATATCATAGTTATCTAATTTCAAATATATTGCATAATCGTTCATGCTAGAAATTTTTCCTCCAACAATTCCACCTACTCCAATTTCTTTCTCAAGTTTGTTGTATGGGTTTTCTTTGGTTAATCGATGACTAATTGAAACTCTTTTTTTCTCTTTATCAATTTCTGTTATTACACATTCAATTGTATCATTAACTTTAAACACTTTTTTTGGTTGAATATTTTTTTTAACCCAGCTTATTTCGCTTGAATGTAGTAATGTTGTAAGCCCAGGCTCTAATTCACAGAAACAACCATAATCTGTAATTTTAACTACCTTAACTTTATAGGGTTTCCCAAGTTCATAATTTGAAATATGATCAAATGGATCAGGAGACAATTGTTTGATAGAGCAGTTTACTTGAAGTTTTTCTTTATCAATCGAAATTATTTTAAGATCATGTTTATCTCCAACATTAAATATTTCATCTGGATGATTTATTCTTGAGTAAGATATTTCTTGTAAGTGAACTAGACAATCAAATTCACCATGATTAACATCAAAAAAAACTCCAAAATTTGTATAACTTTTAACCACAGCATCTTTAATAATGTCATTTACTGAATATTTTTCGATTACTTTTGCTTTATCAACTTTTTTGTGAGAACTAATAATCTGTCTTCTTGAAACGCAAGCGTTACCTCTAGTTTTATCTAATTTTATAATTGCAAACTCTTGTTCAACATTCATTAAATCTGATATGTCTTTTAATGGTTTATCTGATATTTGTGATCCTGGACAAAAAACCAAAGATCCAGTTTCTATATGCTCAACAATCACTCCACCTTTGCATTTAGAAACAATTTTACCCATTATCGGTTTTTCTTCTTCATAAGCTTTTTCTAATTTATGCCAACCTTGAATTTTTTGAGCTTTTGTAGCGGACACAACTACATTACCGTTTTTGTCTTCAATTTTTTCTAAAAGTACAGATATCTTATCACCAACTTTAATTTCTTTATCCTTATTGATACTTTTTAATTCGTTTACGTCGATTACAGGCTCACTTTTTAAACCCTGCACAAAAATAAAAATATATTTTTCAGTTATTTTTGTAACTTTGCCTTCTATTATCTTTCCTTCTTCAACTTTTGTTTTTGATAATTGATTATCTAATAATTCTTGAAACTTCTTCGCAGCGTTTGAGTTAATATCCCTATATAATTCCATTTAGCTTTAATTTTTTATCCATTATTTTTTTTATTTTTAAAAAACAGGCTCTTTTAGATAAATTTCCGTTATTAATCAATATTTGTTTTTTTGTTCTTTTTAGAGGAGATATTGATCTTTCATAATCACTTTTATCTCTTTTTTTAATACTTTTTAAAACATCCCCATATCTCACTTTTTTATTGATTTTTTTCATTTCCAAAAACCGTCTTTTTGCTCTTATTTTCAACTTAGCAGTTATAAAAAACTTAAAATCTGCATCAGGAACTATTTTATATGTTATATCTCGCCCATCTAGACAACTGCCGTTGTACTTTCTCGGTGGATCGTATGCACATTTTATTTGTAAATTATGAACAATTTTTCTTATTGTTCGTTTTTTAGCTATTTGAGAGGCCCGCATTCCAATATCTTCATTCAAAAGACTTTTAATTTGAAGTTTTTTAAGATCAAAATTATTAAATTCTCTTTTTATAATTTTATAGTCAATTTTTTTTTTCTTTTTTAGTAAGTAGGCGATATATCTATAAATTTTTCCAGTGTCGAGATAAAACAAATTATAGTGACTAGATATTAGTTTTGCTTGAGACCCACCTCCAGCAGAGGCTTCACTGTCTATAGCAACTTTGATAAAAAATTTTTTTTTCAATTTATTTTAGCTCCTAAAAATTTAATTTTTTTTATAAAGTCTGGAAACGAAGAATTTATCGAGTCCATATCTTTTATAATCCAGTTTCCTCCTAATGTTAGCGCAGCAATTACTGACATCATAAATACTCTATGGTCTTTATAAAAGTTTTTTACTATATAGT
>MDTA01017318.1_pt1 | contig 14909 bp, 14 predicted proteins | sample 811151 | NCBI WGS metagenome assembly MDTA01 (sample SAMN05326648, study PRJNA326480) | marine metagenome | isolation source: seawater | place: Indian Ocean: South | collected 2010 | reverse complement strand
TGCCAGCACAACCTCCAGACTTTACACCCACTCTAACTCCAATTGTAGTATTTTTTGCTTGTGACATAATTTCTTTTATCCTACTAACTGCCTTATCACTTAATTTGATTATCTGATTACTCATAAATTTAATTCTAATTTTGCTGCAGCTGACATTTTATCTTTACTCCAAGGTGGATCCCAAACTAGTTTTAAAGATACATCTTTAACATCTTCAATTTTCAATATATTGTTTTTTACCGTATTTGGCAAACTCTCCGCTACAGGACAATTAGGAGAAGTTAATGTCATTTCGATATTAACCATATTATCATTTTCAATCTCAATTTTATAAATTAAACCAAGTTCAAAAATATTTACTGGAATTTCAGGATCGTATATTTTTTTGATTTCCTTAATTATTCTTTCTTTTAAATCCATAATATTTATTTATTATTTTCTAAAGCTGACAACAAAGCGTGCCACGCCATTGTTGCGCATTTTACTCTCATTGGAAACTCTTGTACACCTGATAAAGAACTGATTGTGGTAATTTGATCTTCTGAAAGGCTGTTAAGGTTAATCTTAGTCTTATTTTTTAGCATTCCTAAGAAATCATTTGCAATTTTTTTTGTAAAATTAAGATCTCTTCCTTTGAGTATATCGGTTAAAATTGAAGCAGAAGCTAAAGATATAGCGCAACCTTCACCCTCAAAACTCAATTCCTTTAAATTTTTATTGTTGTCCAAATTTAAAAAAATATGAACTTTATCACCACAAAGAGGGTTGTGTGCTTCAGCATCATGATTGAAACCTTTACACCTACCTTTGTTTCTAGGGTTTTTAGCATGATCTAAAATAATCTCTTGATATAATTCTTTTAGTTCCATTTAAAGATTAAACACTTTTTTACAGTTTTCGATAGCCTTACATAAAATGTCTATGTCTTCTTTGGAGTTATATACTCCGATAGAAGCTCTAGCAGTTGCAGATATACCAAGTTTGTTATGAAGTATTTGGCAGCAGTGATGTCCAGCTCTAATTGCAACCCCATCCTCATCTAAAATTGTAGCAATATCATGAGGATGAATACCCTTCATTGTAAAACAGATTACTGATCCTCTATCTTTAGGTTCTCCTATTAGTGTCACAGAATTATTTTTTTTTAATTTTTCAATTCCATATTCGAGTAATTTATTTTCATGATTTTGGATATTATTAATTCCTAAGTTCTCTATAAATTTAATTGACTCACCAAAAGCAACGACCTCTGCGGTCTGCATAGTACCTGCTTCAAATTTAGTTGGAGTAGATGCGAACTGAATTTTATTTTTTTGAACATCACTAATCATACCTCCGCCGCCTTGATACGGGGGTAAATCATTTAACCATTTTTTTTTTGCATAAAGAATACCTAGGCCGTTAGGTCCGTACATCTTATGGCATGATATCACGTAAAAATCACATCCTAATTGCTGCATATCAAGCTTAAGATGCGGAGCGCCTTGTGTTCCATCAATCAAAACTGGTATTTTTTTGGAACTAGCAATATCTACGATTTTTTTAACTGGCATAACTGCTCCAGTAACATTAGATATATGAGTAACTGCAATCATTTTTGTTTTGTTGGTTATTAATTTTTGAATTTCATCAATTTCAACTTCTCCTTTGGGATTTACAGGAGCAAATTTAATTATAGCACCTTTGTTTTCTCTTAGAAAATGCCAGGGTACATAATTAGAGTGGTGTTCAAGTTCTGTAATTAAAATTTCATCTCCTTCGTTTATAAATTTTTTTCCAAAAGAAGATGCTACAAGATTAATAGACTCCGTCGCGCTTTTAGTAAAAATAATCTCTTCTCTAAATTTTGCATTAATATACGACTTCACCCTGTCTCTTGTTTCCTCAAATCTATTTGTTGCTTTGACAGCCAAAGTGTGAACGCTTCTTCCAATATTTGAAAATTCAGTTTCATAAAAATTAGATATCTTATTAATAACTGACTTAGGTTTTTGTGCAGAATTAGCGCTATCTAAATAAACTAAAGGTTTGCCGTTAATTTTTTGTTTAAATATTGGGAATTCAGATTTAATATTTTTTATATTCATAAATTATATTTCTTGTTTCTTTTGAATGAATTCTTTTATTGAAATATTTTTTATATCATTTGTAATTTCATTCAAAAAACCATTTACGAGCATCTTAATCGAATCTTTTTTGCTTAAACCTCTTGACATTAAATAATAAACTGAGTCATCGTCTATGTTTCCTGAAGTAGAACCATGAGAACATTTTACATCATCTGCGTAAATTTCTAGTTCTGGTTTGGAGTCAAACTCAGAGTTTTCGTTAAGTAAAATTGCTTTACTTAATTGGTATGCATCAGTTTTTTGAGCTATATTTTTAACAAAAATCTTACCTTGATAAACTCCTTTTCCAAGACCATCTATAACATTTTTTATTTTTTGGAAACTTTTGCATTTTGGGGCTAAATGATTAATTTTTGTTTTTATTTCTTGATGTTCATATTTGTTTATAAGCGATGCACCTTTAATAGTGCACTCACTATGTTCACCTAATAAATCAAATTCTAAATCCATTTTGTTAAATTTTGATCCTGTTGGAAAAATAAATGATGAATATTTTGAATTTGTAGATAAATTACTTTTTAAACGTTTATGAAAATATCCATTGCTTTTATCACTCTGTAAATAAATACTTTTTAATAGAGAATTATTTCCTAAAGATATGTATTCTGAAACATTATTAAAAAAGTTTTTATTCGATTTGTTAATGTCAATTTCTAAAATATGAGCCTCTGAACTCTCCTCAATATTTATAAAATTTTTACTATTTAAAATATTTTCATTTAAATCTGCTGTGAAAATATTATATATAACTATAATTTTTTTAAATTTATAATCTTTTTTAACATTTAACGAGTAACCTTTTTTCGACAACGCATTATTAAGAAAAGCTAGTGAATTATTTTCTTCATTATTATCAAGAATTTTCAAATCTGAAAATTGCTCAATTTTAATTTTTGAACTGTCTTCAAATTTAAAATTACTCTTAGTTAACTCTCCATTTGTAATAATAATATAATTGTGTTCAAATTCTTTTATAAAATCAATATTTTGTTTTTTAGGTAAATCAAATTTCAAATTAAGGTTAGTAAAATTTTTTGTAATAATTTCAGAAAGATCTGAAAATTTCCAATCTTCGTCTTTTTTATTGGGAAAACCAATTTTATTAAATGATAAAAGATTTTTTAATCTAAAGTCTTTTTCCATACTTGAAAAATTGCCTATTTTATCAATATCTTTCTGATTTATTTTAAAGTTTAACATTAGCTAATTCCTTTATAACCTGTCTTTTCTAGTTGTTCAGCAAGGGACATGGTCCCAGATTTAATTATTTTTCCGTTTGATAAAACGTGAACAAAGTCTGGATTGATAAAATTTAATAATCTTTGATAGTGCGTAATTACTAAAAAAGATTTTTTTTTATCTCTCGATGAGTTAACTCCATTCGCTACAGTTTTTAATGCATCAATATCTAAACCGGAGTCTGTTTCATCTAAAATTATAAGTTTTGGATCTAATACTTTCATTTGAAGTATTTCAGTTTTTTTCTTTTCTCCACCAGAAAAACCAACGTTTAATTGTCTAGATAACATTTTTTCATCTATTCCAAGTTCCTGAGATTTTTCTTTTATTAATTTAAGAAATGATAAAGTATCTAACTCCTTTTCGCCTCTTGCTTTCCTCACTTTATTCAATGAAGTTTTAAGAAAATTATTTGTATTTACACCAGGAATTTCTATTGGATATTGAAATGCCAAAAAAATACCTTTTTGAGCTCGTTCATCTATTGGAATACTCTCTAGATTTTTACCCAAGAAATTCAGTTGACCAGAGATTTTGTAACCATTTTTTCCAGAAAGAACATTAGCCAACGTACTTTTTCCAGAACCATTAGGCCCCATTATTGCATGTAATTCACCTGGTTTTATAGAAATATTTAGACCTTTTAGAATCTCTTTATTATTTATAGAAGCTTTTAAATTTTTAATCTCTAACATTACCCAACACTACCCTCCAAGCTAATACCAACTAATTTTTGAGCTTCAACTGCAAATTCCATTGGCAATTGTTGTAAAACATCTTTACAAAATCCATTTACGATTAAACTGACTGCCTCTTCCTGATTTAAGCCTCTTTGATTACAGTAATATAATTGATCTTCATTTATTTTAGATGTTGTGGCCTCATGCTCTATTGTAGAAGTAGAGTTTTTATTTTTAATGTAAGGAATTGTATGGGCTCCACATTTATTTCCCATTAATAAAGAATCGCACTGAGTATAATTCCTAGAATTGCTTGCCTTCTTTCCGATATCTACTAAACCTCTGTAAGTATTGTCTGCTCTTCCAGCAGATATACCTTTTGAAATTATTTTGCTCTTAGTATTTTTTCCAAGATGAATCATTTTTGTTCCAGTATCAGCTTTTTGATGGTTATTAGTAATCGCAATAGAGTAAAATTCACCTATTGAATTGTCTCCTTGCAAAATACAACTTGGATATTTCCAAGTAATAGCTGAGCCAGTTTCAACTTGTGTCCAAGATATTTTTGAATTTTTACCTCTGCAGGCACCTCTTTTTGTAACAAAGTTATATATTCCACCAACACCATCCTTATCGCCTGGGTACCAATTTTGGACTGTAGAATATTTAATTTCAGCATCGTCTAAAGCAATAAGTTCCACATTAGCAGCATGTAATTGATTTTCATCTCTCATAGGTGCAGTACACCCTTCGAGATAACTAACATAACTACCTTTGTCGGCTATAATCAATGTTCTTTCAAATTGTCCCGTTTCTGATGCGTTGATTCTAAAATAGGTTGATAGTTCCATGGGACATCTAGTGTTTGGCGGAATATAGACGAAAGAACCATCGGTAAAAACTGCAGAATTTAAAGTAGCAAAATAATGGTCTGTTATCGGAATAACTGATCCTAAATATTTTTTTACTAGATCAGGATATTTTTGTATTGCTTCCTAAATAGGACAGAAAATAATTCCTTTCTTAGTAAGTTCTTCTTTAAAGGTTGTGGCTACAGATACAGAATCAAATACAGCATCTACAGCAACGCCGCTAAGTCTTTTTTGCTCATTTAAAGGAATCCCAAGTTTATTATAAGTTTCTATAAGTTTTGGATCTACTTCATCTAAACTTTTAGGTTTGTTTTTTAAACTTTTTGGAGCTGAATAGTAATATAAATCTTGATAATTAATCCTGGGATATTTTGGTTTTTGCCAATTTGGTTCTTTAATAACTTTTAGTCTTTTAAATGCTTTTAATCTCCATTCCAACATCCACTTTGGTTCTTTTTTAATTTTTGAAATAAACTTTATAGTTTCTTCACTAAGGCCTTTTGGAGCCTTGATATTCTCAATCTCGGTAGTAAACCCGTATTTGTAGTCTTTTAATTTATCTATATTATGGTTTTCCATTATAATTAAAAATTGTGTTTTTGATTTACTAAATCTTGTAATTTTACTTTTTCAAAAAAGTTATTTATATGTTGATCTAACCTGTCCCATAAATTGTGAGTGATGCATTTAGTTAATTTATTATTACATCCTTTTTTTGAATTTTTTTTACAATTAAGTGTCTTAATTTCTTCATCAACAGCAAAAATTATATTTGACAATTTTATTTCATTTGCAGGTTTTTCTAAAAAATACCCTCCATTTGCAACCCGTGAACTTTTCACTAACCTTTTTGCTTTTAATTTTATAAAAATTTGTTCTAAATAAGCTACGGATATATTTTGTCTTAAAGATATTTCAGACAGGCTGACTGGTCCTCCATCATTATTGGATGCTAAATCAGCCATTGCCATTACTGCATATCGCCCTTTAGAAGTAAGTTTCATAAATCCTTGTTGTATTACAATAATTTTAACTTAATTCCTACCTTTTTGGTCGGATTTAAAAAAATATATTTGACGCACAAAAACATGATATAAAGTTATCTTTTTTTTGTAACTAATAATCATTATTAATAATGAAACCAAAAAGTTTAGAAATATTTATACCAGGACCAGCAGGAAGACTTGAAGCTAAGTACTATAAAAATCCAAAGTTTGGTTCACCGGTAGCAATCGTATTACATCCTCATCCACAATATGGAGGTACAATGAATAATCGTGTAGTTCAATTAATGTATAATATTTTTTTGAAAAATGGTTTTTCTGTTATTCGAGTAAATTTTAGAGGTGTAGGAAAAAGTGATGGTGTTTTTGATAACGGTCAAGGAGAATTATCTGATGCGGCAGCTGCTTTAGATTGGATAGAAAGACAAAATTTAGATTATAGTCAGTGTTGGGTATCTGGTTTTTCATTTGGATCATTAATATGTATGCAACTAATAATGCGCAGGCCTGAAGTAAATAATTTTATCTCAGTTTCTCCACAGCCTAATGTTTATGATTTTTCTTTTTTAGCACCTTGTCCAACTTCTGGCCAAGTGATTTACAGTGAAAATGATGAACTAGTGACAAAAGAAAGTATTATAGAACTTGATAATAGAATTAAAAGTCAAAAAGGAATTGAAGTAATATTTTCAAAAATAAAAAATTCTAATCATTTTTTCAAAAATAAAGAAAAAGAGTTAAGTCTTGAAATTGAAAAATATATTAAAGATAAAACAGCGCTTATTTAAATTTTATAATTTCGCCCCCAGAAATAGGATTTTTACAGCCAGTAGTTTCAGGAAAAGAGATAGGAAGACTCAATAGAGATCTTATAGCTAAAAAGGCAAAAGCTTGTGATTCTACAAAATCTCCGTCTATTCCAAATTCATCTATAGATTTTACTTCATTTTGTGAATTTTTTATAAGATCAAATAAATATTTATTTTTTCTGCCTCCTCCACATAAAATTAATTTTTTCTTTGATGAAAAATGAGAATTAATGATATCAGCTGTTATACTAGTAATTGTTGCCGCCCCGTCGTTTAAAGATAAGCCTCTTGCAAAAGAAATATCAAAATCATTTGTGTCAAAGGATCTTTTTGTAGAATTATAATGGTAAAAATTTTCCAAATATTGATTTAAAATAATTTTGTTAACTGTTCCAGACCTTGCAAAATCACCAGCAAGATCATATTTTTTATTAGAGTTATTTCTTACCCACTTATCAATCATACACATTCCAGCACATAAATCTTTTGCAAAAAGGGTTCCATCATCATTAATTGTAGTAAAATTAACTATGCCTCCTAAATTTATAAAACTTACTGGTTTCAAATTAAATTTTTTTTCTAAAATTTTATGGTAAATCGGAGTCAAGGGCGCACCCTCTCCACCATTAAGTAAATCATTGTGCCTAAAATTGTAAACTATTTTTTTTTTTAAAAGGCTGGAGAGTAAATTTCCATCTCCTAGTTGTTTTGATATTTGTCTCTTGGAATCATGATAAATTGTTTGACCATGAAAACCTATTAAGTCTATTTTAAAATTGTTCTTATCTATTATTTCTTTTACTAATTTTGCATGAAATATTGTTATTTCTCTTTCTAACTCCATTAATTGCTTTAAAAATTTATTTAAATCTTTTGCGCTATTTATGTTATTTCTCAAACCTATAAGTTTATTGTAAATTTTCTGTGGATATTCAAAGTACTTGTCTAGAATTATAGTTATATTTTTTTCACCATCTGATTGAACTATAGATGCATCAACGCCATCCATTGATGTTCCGCTCATCAGTCCTAAAGATGTGTATTTTTTACTCATATTTTTATTTATTTATAATAATTTTTGTATAATAGTGGATTAAACGAATTGTTCTATGAAAAATACCTTTTTGTCAGAAATGCAAACACGCGGTTATTTCAATGATTGCACAAACTTAAACAAGTTAGATAACATTTGTAAAAATCAACAAATATTAGGGTACATAGGATTTGATTGTACCGCCAGTAGCCTTCATGTTGGAAGCTTATTGCAAATAATGGTTTTGAGATTAATGCAAAAATATGGTCATAGACCTATAGTTCTACTAGGAGGGGGGACTACTTTAATTGGAGATCCATCAGGTAAAGACTCAACTAGAAAAATTTTACAAAAGAAAGAAATTGCGAAAAATATAAAAAATATAAAAATAGTTTTTAATAAAATTTTGGACACAAAAAATAAAAAAACTAAACCGATATTTGTAGATAATTTAAAATGGCTAGCAAAATTAAATTATATAGAGTTTTTGCGAAATATTGGTAAACATTTTACAATCAATAAGATGTTAACATTCGATAGTGTTAAAGTAAGATTGGAAAGAGAGCAGTCCCTTAGTTATATGGAGTTTAATTATATGATTTTACAAGCTTATGATTTTTACCAATTATTTAATAATAAAAAATGCATTCTTCAAATTGGTGGGTCTGATCAGTGGGGAAATATTGTAAATGGAGTTGAATTAATTAGAAGAATATTAGGTAAAGAAGCATTTGGTTTAACAACTCCTTTGATCACCTTAGCCTCTGGAGCAAAAATGGGAAAAACCGAAAAAGGAGCTGTTTGGCTTAATAAAAATTTATTTTCTGCTTATGATTACTGGCAATTCTGGAGAAACACTGATGACAAAGATGTAAAAAAATTTTTAAATTTATTTACTGAAATAAAATCTGAAAAAATTAATGAACTATTTGATAATGAGAAAAATATCAATAAACTTAAAATAATCTTGGCCAATGAAGCTACAAAAATTTTACATGGTGAGACTGCAGCAAAAAAAGCTGAAAAAACCTCTCAAAAAACTTTTGAGATAGGGGGTATCGGCACTGATCTTCCTGAAATAAAAATTGAAAAAAATATATTAAAAAGTGGAATAAAACTTTTAGATTTATTGTCAACAAAAAATATTTTTTCTTCGAAGAGTGAAGCGAGAAGAGCAATTAAAGGAAATGCATTAAAAATAAATAATAAAGTTTTGTTCGACGAAAATAAAATTTTAGATCTTAATGACTTCGCTGATGAATTAACAATTAAGATTTCTTTTGGAAAAAAGAAGCATTATATAATTAAGATTATTTAGACTGTTTATTTTTTTCAAGAGCTTTAGTGATAAATCTTGGTGTTAAAGTTTTAATAGGATTTATTGTTGTTTTTATTTTACCAGGCATCCCTTTCATTTTGAAACTGACACCAAATAAACCTTCGCCTACTTCTTTTGGTATAATGATGTTGCCAATAACAGGTATTTTGGATAAAAGTTTATTTAAATTTTTTGCAGGCACAAGTGTTCCCCGCAAACTTGTTAAACCATTTTCATCTTTATACCCCTCCATTAAAACTGAGATACTAGGGCCTACTGCGTACAGTTCGTTCAACTTTAAGAAATCTTTTTCATTAACAATATTAATTTCCATTTTTTTAAAAGATAATCCTTCACCTTCTGCCAAATCTGCTAAGCCTCCAAAATCTGCTAGAGAGAGAAGTTTGACAACAGCGGGTGCATTAACTAATTTAAAATCTTCAATAACTAATTTGGATACAGAGCTTTTTTCATCAATAATAGATGAAAAGGTAAGTATACCGTCTGATAATCCTTTGAAAAAACTGTACTCACTCAACAATGGCTGTGGTAAATCTGAATAAATTTCTAGATATTTTTTTTTACTTTTTTTATCACTTTTCATGGAAATATCTAAAAATTTATCATTATCAAATTCACCTTTTGATGAAATTTTGACAAACTTTCCTTTTCGAATATTTCCTAACAATTTAAAATTTGATAGTTTTTTTGACATAGGTGTATCAATATTTTTTAAGTCAATTTCTATATTTTTTGTAATCTCTTTAAAAATATTATCTTTTGAATTTTTGTTGAGCAATTTATTAAAATTTTTTGCATCATATTTTTTTCCTGAGATTTTAATTTGTTTTCCCAATGAAAGTTTAAAATCATTTTTAATTGAATTCTTTAAATAAGTCTTTACTTCAAATTTTTTAATTTTTTGTAATTTGTTATTTGTTATTATTAAATCTTCAAAAAAGATTAAATTATTTCCTTCTTTGAATTCAAATTCATCAATGTTTAAAGAGTCTTTTTTCATAGTAAATTTTGTAGAAATTCGCGATAAAATATCTTTTTTTTTAAAATAATTAATTAAATTAATTTCTATCTCTTCTTGAAAATCTAAATCTAATTCAATGCTTGAAATGTTACGAATTTTTTTATTATTAATTTTAAATTTTTGAAATTTAATATTATCTAAACTATAATCCCCAGCAATTTCAAAAATATTTTTACCTGCAGATATTTCTGTTTTAACTTCTGAGCTTCTAAAATATACCGACTTTATTTTTTTTTTTAAAATTTCAAAATTTATTGGTGATCTTAATTCAACTGATGAGTTTAAAACTTTTCCTTTGTTTTTATAATTATATTCAATTACCTTGTAAGTATTATCAAAAGAAATATCTAAAAAGTGATTCAGGTTAGCGTCTAAAGTAATATTTTTATTTATAAAACTAATATTTTTGTAAAACTTAAGATAATCATTAGTATTTTTTTTGTTTATTTGGATTTTTGTTTTAAAATCAGTCTTCAAATAAGTAAAGTCTTCCTTTTTAATTTGAAGGCTACCATCATAAATTATCATTCCTTTGGACTTACTGTTGATTTTTTTAAGTAAAATGTCAGAGGAGTCTGCGAAAAAATTAAATTTGGTGTCTGATAGTTTTAGATTTTTATCTATATTTATATTCATTTCTTTTACTGCTCCTTTAGCAATATAATCACGAACTGTTTGATCGTTTTCCAGATAAATCTCTAATTCAATATAGCCTTTTCCTTTATCTATCTTATTTGTAATAAAACTATTCAAACTTGATGGTTTTGTTTTTAAAATTATTTTTTTTAATTCATTTATATTTATTTCTTTTGATAAAAAATTTATTTTGCTCACTTTTGGTTGAGAATTAATTAAAGAAAATAAATTTAGATAAACTTTTAAATCTTCAACTGGAATTATCGTTTTTTTGTATTTAATTATTGGTTCGGTGGTTTTTAAGTACAGGCTTAAATTTTTTATATCTAATTTAAATTTAATTTTTTTTAATTCAAAAAAAAGTTTATTATCATTTTTGTTAATTTGTTCAGTTATAAAGTTATTAAATCTATGTGTTTCATATCCTGAAGTTGATAAAATAATAATAACTGTTGTAACAGTAAAAATTAAAATTGAAAAAATTGTTATTAAAATTTTTTTCATTATTTATTGATGATTCCCGCCTCTATAAACTCATCTATTTCTCCATTTAAAACATCTGTTGGATTTGTTTTTTCTACCTTATTTCTTAAATCTTTAACGAGTTGATAGGGTTGTAAAACGTAAGATCTTATTTGATGACCCCAGCCTATATCTGTTTTGGAGTTAATTTCTTTTTGAGTCTCCTCTTCTCTCTTATTTATTTCATGCTCATAAAGCCTTGCTTTTAACATTTTAAAACATGTTTCTTTATTTTTATGTTGTGATCTTTGATTTTGACATTGGACTACAATTTTAGTTGGTAAGTGAGTTATTCTTACTGCGCTGTCTGTTGTATTTACGTGTTGGCCTCCCGCCCCACTTGACCTATAAGTATCAATCCTTAAATCTTTTTCATCGATTTTAATATCAATTGAATTATCTATTGCTGGATATACCCAAACACTTGCAAAACTTGTGTGCCTTCTTGCTCCGCTATCAAATGGTGAAATTCTAACAAGTCTATGCACTCCAGACTCTCCCCTCATTAATCCATATAGATATTCACCATCAACTTTTAAAGTTGATGATTTTATACCAGCTTCTTCTCCTTTATGTTCACTAATAATTTCATATCTAAATTTTCTTTTATCAAACCATTTCAGATACATTCTTCGTAAAATATCTGCCCAGTCTTGACTTTCGGTACCTCCAGCCCCAGCATGTATTTCTAAATAAATATTATAGTCATCGTGTTCTCCGGATAAGAAACAATTAATTTCAGACTTCTTAATTAATTTAAACAATTTATCAATTTTAAAATCACAGTCTTGTAAGATTTCCTCATCTTTTTCATCTAAAGCCAAATTATATAAATCTTTTAAATTTGTAACTTCCTTTAGAGAAGTTTTATATGAATTTATAATTTTTTCGAAAATTTTTTTTTCTTTGACTACTTTTTTTACTCTATTTTTATCTTTCCAAAAATTTTCTTTTAATAAATCTTTTTCTATTTCTTTGAGTTTTGCTTCAATTTTATTTTTCTCAAAGATACCCCCTAATGTTATTTAAGGTAGTTTCAATTTTTATTAATTTGTTATCAAAATTCTGCATTAGTAAAATTGTCTATATTTTATAAGCTTATCATAATTTGTAATTGAAATTAATTCGTTATTGTTAATATTGTTAATATCTTTTAATTTTAAAGCTTCAACAATTGTATTTTTGTCTCCGAGGGAAGATCTTTTTCCCGTATCATAATTTAAAGATGCAAGAAATATCCCTTTAGGTATGTTGAATTCTTTAAAGTCTTCTTTAAATAAAACGTTTTTTACAAAATCTTTAAAAATTGGAAGTGCAGCTTTTGATCCAGTTTCATACTTGCCTAATGTTCTTGGATTATCATACCCAACATAAACACCTACTACTAGATTAGAGGAAAAACCTATAAACCAAGCATCAAAGTTATTATTTGTGGTTCCAGTTTTTCCAGCTAAAGGTACTTTTAAATCTCTAAGCTTTTTTCCTGTTCCTCTCAAAACAGCACCTTCTAGGATTGATGTCATTTGATAGGCTGTTTCTTCGCTAAAAACTCTGTCGTTTTCGTGTTGAATAATTGGGTAAGTATTTTTGTCGTTTAAAAATTTATCACAACCAATACATTTTTTATTATTTAATTTAAAAATTGTTTTCCCTCTTCGATCTTGAATTCTTGTTATTAAATTTGGGGTAATTTTTTTTCCACCATTAACAAAAGATGCATAAGCTGAAGTTAAATTTATTAATGAAGTTTCAGCTGCACCTAAGGAAACGGATAAAAGTTCTGGTATATCATTATAAACATCTAATTTATTTGATAAATTTAAGATCTTATTCACTCCTAAAGTTTTTGCTATTCTTACAGTCATTAAATTTCTAGAGTATTCTATTCCTTTTCTTAGAGTTGATGGTCCATAAAATTTTTTTCCATAGTTTTCTGGCTTCCAATCTTTTAGGCCAACACCTTGGCTCTCAACAAATGGTGCGTCAAGTATAATTGAATTCGGTGAATAACCGTTTTCTAAAGCAGCAGCATAAACTATAGGTTTAAAAGCTGAACCTGGCTGTCTCTTAGCTTGAGTTACTCGGTTAAATTCACTTGATTTAAAATTAAATCCGCCAACCAAAGCTTTGACATCTCCAGTATAAGGGTCTAGTGCAACTATTCCTCCATTTACTCTAGGATACTGTTTTAAAGTCCAAAAATTATTTTCTTTTTTTACAAAAATTATATCTCCTAGATCAAATCTTTCATTGATTGTTTTTTTATTTTTTAAAACCCATTTAATTTTATCTTTTTCTAAAGTGCCTCTGGTACCTTTAATGGTTCTAAAATTTATATTATTTTGATTAATAAGAGTAACTTCTGCTTTTTCCCATTTTAATGTAGGGTCTATTTTAAAATTTTTAACTATCGTTTCCCAATTAGGATTTTTGATTTTATTAGTAATTGGTCCTCTCCATCCGTGTCTTCTATCAAATGCCTCTATGCCTTTTCTTAAAGATTTAATGGCTTGAATTTGAAAATTGATATCTAATGGTGTTCGTATTGATAATCCCTCAGAATAAACTTTTTTAAATCCATATTTTTCTTTGATGGACCTTCTAACTTCTTCAGTGTAAGAATTAGCCTCATTTAATATTTTTATTTTTCTTCTTTTGAGTTCTATTTTTGATTTTTTAAATTCTTTGAGTTGTTGTTTGTCAATATAATTATTATTTTTTAAATTTTGTAAAACTAAATTTCTTCGAAATTTAGCTACATCTGGAAATTTAAATGGATCATATCTGCTTGGTGCCTTCGGTAATGCTGCTAACAGAGCTGCTTCAACATAATTCAAGTCTTTTACAGATTTATCAAAATACTCTAAACTAGCTGCTGCAATACCATATGTTCCTTGACCTAAATAAATTTGGTTCAAATATAATTCTAATATACGCTCTTTAGAATATGCTCTCTCTATTCTAAAAGCTAAGATTGCCTCTTTTATTTTTCTATTTAAGGAAATCTCATTTGTTAACAAAAAGTTTTTTGCAACTTGCTGAGTAATGGTAGAGGCTCCTTCAAGTCTTTTATTCTCACTTATATTACTTAAATTCTTGATTAAAGCTCTTAATATACCTTTGGCATCGATTCCTGGATGATTAAAAAAATTTTTATCCTCTGCTGATAGAAAAGCATTTATTACTTTTTTTGGAATAGACTCGTAAGGTATAAAAAGTCTTTTTTCCAGAGCATATTCTGCTATCAAATTTCCGTCACTGGAGTAAACTCTGCTTGAAATTGGTGGTTGATAGTTTGACAGTTTTTTATAGTCAGGTAATCCAATTGAAAAATACCACAAGGTAGAAAAAACAAAAAATAAGCAAACTGCAACTATTATGATAAAAAATTTAATTGAGAAATTTAAATATTTAAACATTTTTTTATCTAACTTATTAAATTTGGCTTTCTTAGGGCATGACTGACTTATACATGTATAATTATAAGTGCAATTAACGTAAAAATGTATATTATATAAATATGATTTTAATTAAAAATTTCAACAGATTTAAAGGAATTCATCTAAAATGGAAAAAAATTTATATATCGATGCTTCGCATCCAAATGAAACTCGTATTGTTCTTA
>MDTA01165050.1_pt1 | contig 14911 bp, 13 predicted proteins | sample 811151 | NCBI WGS metagenome assembly MDTA01 (sample SAMN05326648, study PRJNA326480) | marine metagenome | isolation source: seawater | place: Indian Ocean: South | collected 2010 | reverse complement strand
TGAAGGTTTCCTGGGCGCTGAGTTCGCGCGAGACGACGCCATACTGCCCGAACTGATCGCTTCTCTGTGGCAGGCGCGCGATGCGGCCAAAAAGGAACGAAACGGCCCGTTGTCGCAAGCTATCAAGATCATCATGAACTCTTTTTACGGTGTACTCGGCTCGCACGGATGCCGGTTCTTTGACCCGCGTCTGGCGAGCAGTATCACGCGGCGTGGCCACGAGGTGCTGAAACGCTCACAAGAGTGGATACAAGCGCATGGTCATCAGGTGATCTACGGCGACACGGATTCACTGTTTGTGTTGTTGGGCAAGCAGACGTCGTCGGTAGAGGCGTTGGCGACTGGCAAATCGCTCGCTACAGATCTGAACGACTGGTGGCGCGATACCATTGGGACCGAACACCGGCTGGAATCGCACCTGGAAGTCGAGTTTGAGACTCACTTCGAGCGGTTCCTGATGCCTACTTTGCGCGGGTCCGAACTCGGCAGCAAAAAGCGTTACGCCGGCACCATCAGCCGGAATGGCAAAACCGAGATGGTGTTCAAGGGTCTGGAGTCCGTACGCACGGACTGGACACCGCTAGCGCGGCGTTTCCAGCGGGAGTTGTACCGCCGCATCTTTGCGGACGAGCCGTTCACGGACTATGTGCAGGAAACGTGCAACGCGCTGTTTGCCGGCAGCTTCGACGACGAACTGGTGTACCGGAAACGGCTCCGACGCGACGCCGCGGATTACCAACGAAACGTCCCACCGCAGGTACAGGCCGCGCGGCTGGCAGGCCAGTCATCCGGATGGGTGAGGTACGCCATTACGGTACAGGGGCCGCAACCTGCTCATATGGTGACCGCGGCGCTCGACTATGAACACTATCGCGACAAACAGCTCGCGCCGATCGCAGATGCGATCTTACAGTTTGAAGACACCTCGTTTGCAGCCTTGACGGATCGTCAGCTGGCAATCTTCTGAACGCTCGGGTCTCGCGCCTTGTCAGCCTCTACGGCGGCTGCGACGGCGCTTCGACGGCGCCTCAACACCCGTCAACTGGCGCTTGATGCCGTCTGAAATAGGCCCCAGCAAGGCTTCGATGGCATTGATGTCCGGGATGACAGAAGGGTCGTGTTCTCCCACTTCCAACACCTGGTCAAGCGCTTTGCGCATCACGGCCAGATGATCTGGCGTGGTCCCGCAACAACCCCCAATGATGCGCGCACCAGCCGCATAGGCGAGTCTCACGTAATCCGCCATCAGCGCCGGCGTGCCGTCATATTGAATGGCGCCGTCCTCCCAACGTGGAATACCGCAGTTCGCCTTGGCGACCAGGATGAAGTCCTGAGCAACCGTCGCGCGCATTTGCAACATGCAGGCGACCACCTCTGCGGCGCCAACGCCGCAATTGGTCCCGGCGGCGTGCACATGGTCGAGCGCGGTAGGCGCAAAACTCATGAACTCTTGCGGCGTGAGCCCCATCATCGTCGCGCCGTTGGTGTCGAAACTGGCAGTGCACACAACCGGCAGGCCAACCTCCGCAGCTGCCTCGATACCCGCCATGATCTCTTCGCGCGACGACAACGTCTCCAGCCACAGCACGTCCGCACCGCCGGCAGCCAGCCCTTGCGCCTGCTCGGCAAAAGCACGCTTTCCATCTTCCGGGGCAAGCTCTCCCAGCGGTGCGAAGATTTCTCCTGTGGGCCCCATGGAGCCGGCCACCAGCACGTCATCACGTCCGCTCTCGGCAATGGCCTCATGCGCAAGCTCCGCTGCACGCTGGTTGAGTTCGAGCAAACGCGTGTCGGCGCCGTGGAGCGCAAGGCGATAACGCGTGCCTCCAAATGTGTTGGTGAGCACGATGTCCGCGCCGGCGTCGATAAAACGCTTGTGCAAACTCTTCACGCGCTCCGGATGGTCGACGTTCCAGAGTTCCGGGGCGTCGCCCGACAGCAAGCCATAGTCGAAGTAGTTGGTACCCGTCGCACCGTCCGCAAGCAGCACTGACTTGCGTGACAGTAAGGAGCGTAAGCGGTCCATCAAAGTTGTTTTGCCCTCCGTTGACGACTCGGATCGCAACGATCGTAGAGAATGATCAAAAAACTATACCGTAAGGTTGGGGGGCATAGTAAAGCTCCGCGGTTAACGCGCGACACGCGACTGCCAGTATGCGGAATGCGTCACCCCGATTGGTGTCGTGGACCCGCGCGTATATGCTTCGCCGCGTCGTGCCACAGTTCGCGAGTGGCACCATCACTATCCGTCGCAAACCATCCAACCTGGAGACAGACTCAGCCATGAGCGCGCAGATTATTGACGGTAAGAAGATTGCCGCCGAAATTCGAGCGGAAGCCAAAGTCAACGCCGAAAAACTGACCGCCGGCGGCGTGACACCATGCCTCGCGGCCGTCCTGGTCGGAGACAATCCCGCATCCAAAGCTTACGTCGGCATGAAGCGCAAGGCGTGCGACGAAGTGGGCATCAAGTCCGTGATGCACACCCCATCGGGCGACATTTCGGAACAGGAACTGCTAGCACTCGTCGATCAGCTGAACGCTGATGGTAGCGTGCACGGCATTCTGGTGCAGTTACCGCTGCCCGATCACATTGACGAAGACCGAGTCATTGAGCGCATCGACCCCAACAAGGACGTCGATGGCTTCCATCCAACCAACGTCGGGCGCCTGGTAATCGGCCTGGACACGTTGAAGCCTTGCACGCCGGCCGGAATTCCAGAGCTTATCGTGCGCAGTGGGCTCGAAGTCTCCGGCAAACACGTTGTGATCATTGGCCGCAGCAATATCGTGGGCAAACCTGCCATGAATATCCTGGTGCAGAAAGCCGCCAACGCCAACGCGACCGTTACCGTCTGCCATAGCGGTACCCCAGACTTGCCAAGCATCACCAGGCTCGCGGACATCGTTGTCGCAGCGATCGGCCGGCCCAACTATGTGACGGCGGACATGGTCAAACCGGGTGCTATCGTGATCGATGTCGGCATTAACCGTGTGGATGACGCGAATGCACCACGCGGCTACAAGCTGGTAGGTGACGTTGACTACGACGCCGTCGCCCAAGTGGCTGGTGCCATCACGCCAGTGCCAGGTGGTGTCGGCCCGATGACAGTCGCGATGCTGATGGGCAACACCGTTAAAGCAGCGGAGATGGCAAACGCCTGACCCTCGCAGACCGAAACCCAGCAAAACGCCCGCTTTTCGCGGGCGTTCTTTTTAGGCCAAGCTATTTTAACCGGCGGCGATCGTCACCGTTGCAAAGTAGTTACATGATCATCGTTACATAAAGGCCTGAATGCCGGTCTGTGCGCGCCCGAGAATTAGCGCATGGACGTCGTGCGTGCCTTCGTAGGTGTTCACGGCTTCCAGATTCATTGCGTGGCGAATCACGTGATATTCATCGGACACTCCGTTGCCGCCGTGCATGTCTCTGGCAACCCGCGCGATATCCAGAGCTTTGCCGCAGTTGTTGCGTTTCAGCAGTGAAATCGCCTCCGGCGCAGCCCTGCCCTCATCGAACAGTCGACCGAGGCGCAGCGCAGACGTCAGGCCCAGCGTAATTTCAGTTTGCATGTCGGCAAGCTTCTTCTGGACCAACTGCGTGGCCGCCAGCGGACGATTGAACTGCTTGCGGTCGAGTGTGTACTGACGCGCCTGATGCCAGCAGAACTCGGCGGCGCCCATGGCCCCCCACGCGATTCCGTACCGCGCGCGATTCAGACAGCCAAACGGGCCTTTAAGCCCCTGCACGTTCGGCAGCAGGTTTTCTTCCGGCACAAACACGTTGTCCATCACGATCTCACCAGTCGTGGATGCACGCAGCGAGAACTTGCCCTCGATCTTGGGTGTGTTCAAACCCTCCATGCCGCGCTCGAGCACAAATCCGCGGATGACGTCGTCATCGGTTTTGGCCCACACCACCAAGACGTCTGCGAGCGGCGAGTTGGTGATCCACATCTTGGCGCCGGTCACACTGTAACCACCGTCCACAGACTTCGCACGGGTTTTCATGCCGCCAGGGTCGGAGCCATGGTCCGGCTCTGTCAGGCCAAAACAGCCAACCCACTCACCGGAGGCAAGTTTTGGCAGGTACTTCTCGCGCTGTGCCTCCGTTCCGTATGCGTTAATGGGATGCATGACCAGCGAGGACTGCACGCTCATGGCTGAACGGTAGCCGCTGTCGATCGCCTCGACCTCACGCGCGGCCAGGCCGTAACAGACGTAGTTCAAGCCCGCGCAACCGTAGCCTTCGATGGTGGATCCGAGCATGCCTAGAGCAACCATCTCATTCATGATTTCGCGGTCAAATCGCTCGTGACGGTTGGCGTCTCGTACGCGTGGCAGCAATTCGTTCCGGCAGTATTCCCGCACGGTGTCTCGCACGAGACGCTCGTCTTCGGCGAGTTCATCATCCAGAAGTAATGGGTCTTCCCAGTTGAAGCTGGCGGGTCGCGCGGTGTCGTTCATAGCGGCGGTCCTAAAACTTGAGTGATTGCCCTGATTGTACTGAAATGCGCGCGATGGCGCCGCCAGACAACGGCTAGTCGCCACACCGGATGCCCCCCGTCATGGTTGCTCTGATACTGCGCGCCTCATCTTGTCCAAAGTGCCGACGGCACGGCGGACGTGGCACGGACATAAACGGCATGAGCGAACAAACGAGTAAGGGGCGACGACGACGTGGCGGTAGCGCCCGCGAAGCTCGCAGGGCGCAACGCGCCGCAGGCGGCGGTCGGTCGCTACCCGCTTATATCACTCGCAAGACGCCGACGTACGAGCTGCTGGACGAGGAGTCGCTTGCGCAGATCGAACACAACGCCGACACGATTCTCGAGGAAGTTGGCATTGAGTTTCGCGAGTACCCGCGGGCACTTGAGTTGTTCAAAGACGCAGGTGCGGACATTGATGGCGAGCGCGTGCGGTTCCCTCGTGGCATGTGCCGCAGCCTGATTCAGGCCAGCGCGCCCACCCAATTCACGCAGCACGCGCGCAACCCGGAACGCAGCGTCCAGATTGGCGGTGACGCCATGGTCCTGGTGCCCGCTTACGGACCGCCTTTTGTGCACGACCTTAGGGGCGAACGTCGTTACGCGACGATTGAAGATTTCCAGAACTTCATCAAGCTGGCCTACATGGCGCCGTCGCTGCATCACTCCGGTGGCACCGTGTGTGAGCCGGTGGATCTGCCTGTCAACAAGCGTCACTTCGATATGGTTTACAGCCATATCCGTTATTCAGACAAGCCGTTCATGGGGAGCGTGACGGCGCCCGAGCGCGCTCAGGACTCTGTCGACATGGCCAAGATCGTGTTTGGCGACGAGTTTGTCGACAACAACGCGGTCATGATCAACCTGATTAACGCCAACTCGCCGATGGTGTTCGACGCGACGATGTTGGGTGCGGCAGAGGTTTACGCGCGGCATCATCAGGCCACCGTGGTCTCCCCGTTTATCCTTGCCGGTGCCATGTCGCCCGTGACGGTTGGAGGCACCTGCGTGCAGATCCTGGCGGAAGCCCTCGCCGGCATAGCCTTTACGCAGTTGGTGCGTCCCGGGGCGCCCGTCGTGTTTGGCACCTTCGCAAGTTCACTGTCCATGCAGTCTGGCGCGCCGACGTTTGGGTCACCGGAACCTTCCCATGTTCTGTATGCGTGCGCCCAGCTCGCGCGGCGGCTGGGTGTGCCGTTTCGCTCCGGCGGCGGCCTGTGCGCCTCCAAGGTGGCGGATGCTCAAGCGGCCTATGAGGCCGCCAATACGTTGCAAACCGCGACGCTGGCCGGGGTCAACTTCATGTTGCACACGGCGGGCTGGCTGGAGGGTGGTCTGGTCATGAGCTACGAGAAGTTTGTGATGGATTCGGATCAGGCAGGCATGATTCAGCGCTTCACTGGCGGCGTGGACATGACGGAGAACGGGCAAGGCTTGTCGGCTATTCGGGAAGTTGGCCCAGGCCAACACTTCCTCGGTTGCGCGCACACTCAGGCAAACTTTGAGACAGCCTTCTACCGCTCGGAAATTGCTGATAACAACAGCTTCGAGCAGTGGCAGGCTGAGGGGTCGCTGGACGCTGCTGCGCGAGCAAACAAACTGGCACGCGCACGCCTCGACACGTACGAAGGGCCGGAGCTTGATCCTGCAATTGACGAGGCTCTGCAAGCATTCATGGCGGAGCGCAAAGCAGCTTTTCCGGACCAGAACTATTGATCGAACAGGGCGCTCTGCGAGGCGTCCTTGAGTTCGAACAACTCGCAGAGCACCGTTGTCGCAAACTCACCAGCCGGGAGGCAAAAGTCGAGATCGAGCACGCGTGCTGCTGCGTCATAATGCCATCGTAGCGACCGTGGTCGACACACCAGCCGTCGCCGCTGTAGCTTGAGACCAACCCTCGAGAGTGCCGCGCACCACTCAGGGTATGCGTCGGCTACGTGGCGCTCCAGTGCCGCAGGGATACCGTGCGTACGTGAAGCGCCTGCTCCAAACAACGGCCCAGTGGGCGCCGTTGCCGTCACGCCGCGGTTTGGCCACTCTCCAACCAGACAAACGTCCCAGGAACTGTCTTGCACCCGGCTTGCAAGTAACTGGTTGAACAGCCAGGACCGCGCCGCCGACAGCACAAGCCCACGCATAGAACGCTTGCGAATTTCCTCGCCGTGCTCAAACCACCGCGCGGCGAGTTGCAGATTGCGCTGGTGCCGGCCGAAGCGCTGCTCGCCGAAGTAGTTGGGCACGCCACCGTCACGCACTCTACATAACCGACTTTCGATTTCGGTTCGCCCGACCGACGTAATGTCACGCAGACGGATGGCAAATCGATTTGCCTGATGCGCGCCAACCTGTAGCTTGCGCTGACTACGGGTGCTCATCATTACCCTCGCGGTGCCTGATTTTTCGACTTCGAGGTGACGCCAGTCAGGTGCGGGTTTTCCTGGCCAGTAGATGCTGAACCACTGGCGCGTACGCGCATTCCGGTCCTTGCGCCCTGCATATCCCACATCACGGACACGAGTACCCGCGAGCTTCGCAAGCGCGAAAGCCACATCCGTCGTGTTAAGTCGTTCTTTCTCGATATATACCCAGAGGTGTTCACCGTCACCTGTTGGTGCAAAACCCAGCATTTCGTCGACGCGGAAATCTTCAGGCGCGTTACGCATCAAAGCACGCCCGGTCACCGCACCATACGCACGGGGTTGGGAGGCCTGGAAACGCTGCATGGGTAGCCCCGACGTCTCTAGGCGGCAGTTATGATCAGTGCAACAGCGTGCGCCGCAATGCCTTCCTCGCGCCCCGTGTAACCCATGCGTTCGGTTGTGGTGGCCTTGACGTTAACGGCGTTGGTATCGATGTGCAGATCGGCCGCAATATGCGCTTTCATCTGCTCGATATGCGGGCCCATGCGCGGCGATTGAGCAACAATGGTCATGTCAACGTTACCGACAACACAGCCCCCGCTATGTAACTTCGCCACAACATCTCGCAGCAGAACGCGACTGTCGACGTCAGCGTAGGTAGCGTCAGAGTCAGGGAAGTGTTTACCGATGTCGCCCCAACCAGCCGCACCAATCAGCGCGTCGCACAGAGCGTGTAGCAGGACATCACCGTCAGAATGCGCCAGCAGGCCGCGACTATGGTCGATCCTGACTCCACCTATGACCACGTGATCGCCATCGCCAAACCGGTGCGCGTCGAACCCGTGACCAATTCGCATTCTCATCTCTCCCCTTGTGCACGCAGGAACGCCTCAGCAAGGCGTAGATCCTCCGGCTGTGTCACTTTGATATTGTCGGCGGCACCTGAGACTACTCGCGGCACAGCTCCAGTCCATTCCATCGCCGATGCTTCGTCCGTCACATTGACACCCGCTGCGATGGCAGCACGGATGGCGTCACGCAATGCACCCGCCCTGAATACCTGCGGCGTCAACGCGTGCCACAGATGCTCGCGCGAAACGGTGTCGGTAATACGTCCCTCAGCATCTGTGCGTTTCATGGTGTCCCGCACGGGCATAGCCAGAATTGCGCCATTGGGATCGTGGGCGGCCGCTGCATCAAGCAGATTATCGATATCGTCATGCTGCAGGCATGGGCGCGCGGCATCGTGCACCATCGCCCAGTCTTCCCTGGCGCCATCGGCGCAGATTGCGTCCAAGGCGTTCAGAACAGAGTTGGCACGCTCCGCGCCCCCCGCCACAACTCGCGGCATCACCGCTAACGTTGCCGCCACATCTGGCCAGTACGCATCGTCTGGCGAGACTGCGATCACCACTTCGTCAACACGCGGATGGGAGGCCAGGCGCTCGACGGTACGCCCAACGATCGTCTGACCTAGCAACGGGAGATATTGCTTAGGCACGTCAGCCCGCATGCGGGCACCTACACCCGCTGCGGGTACGACGGCGAATACCCGGGCCACGTCAGCGTTTTGGGTCGACAACCAGGAAAAATGTCTCGCCCGGACCGATCATGCCGAGTTCACGTCGCGCGCGCGCTTCGACCACGGCAATGCCGCTTTTCAGATCCTGTACCTCGGCTGCCAGCGCAGCGTTGCGCGTCTCGAGCACTGCATTTTCGGCCCGTTGCGCGTCGAGCGCGCGCTCCAGTTCCCACAACGCGGCGATGCTGCCATCACCTGCCCAAAGACGCAGTTGCAACACCATCAGGAGTGCCAGTGAAACTGCGATGGACAGACGTGTGATCAACGGTCGTGTTTCTCCTTCAAGGGCCCGAGCGGCAGGCAAGGCTCCGAGCGGCGGGGCCTGATGGTCATGTTTTACTGTACGACTTTGCCCAAAGCGGCCAGCCCAGGGTACTCGCACAAGCCGCGTGGGGCGAGACGCTCTTCTATACGCATCAGACGATTATACTTCGCGACGCGGTCGGAGCGGGACAACGAACCGGTCTTGATCTGACCAGCGTTGGTGCCAACGGCCAGATCGGCGATGGTCGTATCCTCCGTCTCACCAGAACGATGCGAGATCACGCAGGTGTAATCCGCCTCCATGGCCATTTGAATCGCATCGAGCGTTTCGCTCAGCGTGCCGATCTGATTAACCTTGATCAGAATCGAGTTGGCCACAGCCCGCTCAATACCTACGCTCAAGATACTCGGGTTCGTGACAAACAGGTCATCCCCGACAAGCTGAACCTTATCGCCGAGCCGGTCGGTCAATGCTTTCCAACCCTCCCAGTCGTCTTCAGCCATGCCATCTTCGATCGTGATGATCGGATATTGGTCAACCCAGCTCGCGAGGTAATCCACCATTTCACCCGAGTCCAGGACCTTGTCCTCGGAACTCAGGTGGTACTGGCCGCCTTTGTAGAACTCGGTACTGGCGACGTCCAGCCCCAGGTAAACGTCTTTACCAGCCACATAACCCGCGTGTTGAATCGCAGTAAGGATCGCTTCAATCGCTGCTTCATTGGATGGCAGGTCTGGTGCAAAACCGCCTTCATCGCCAACTGCCGTATTGAGTCCTCTGCCCCGGAGCACATCCGCCAGCGCATGAAAAATCTCCGCGCCGCAGCGGACCGCCTCGGCAAACGACTCAGCGCCGGTTGGCAGGATCATGAACTCCTGCATGTCGACGTTGTTATCCGCGTGCGCGCCGCCGTTAACGATGTTCATCATGGGCACCGGCATCTTGAACGGCCCACGACCACCCAGGTACCGAAATAGCGACTGGTCGTGATGACGTGACGCGGCCTTGGCGACAGCCAGCGACACTGCCAGCATCGCGTTGGCCCCAAGGTTGGCTTTGTTGGGCGTGCCATCCAGATCCAGCATACGGTTGTCGATACCACGCTGATCGTCCACGTCTACTCCGATCAGCGCCGGTCGAATTTTATCGACCACGTTCAAGATCGCCTGCTTCACGCCTTTGCCGCGGTAGCGGCCCTTATCGGCATCACGCAACTCCAGCGCCTCCCGACTGCCGGTCGATGCACCGGACGGCACGGCGGCTCGCGCGACGACGCCCGAATCAATCATGACGTCCGCTTCGACGGTCGGATTACCACGTGAGTCGATAATCTCGCGTGCCCTGATGTCTTGAATTGTCGCCACCTAACGCTCTCCAGAATTTCAGTTTGTTTGGCTACCAGGCCTCAGACGCCCGCCTGGGATGATGCGTCCGCCAGAGCCCTAATCCACTTTGTGCTCAACGGCCGCGGAGACAAACCCTTCAAACAATGGATGCCCGTCGCGCGGTGTTGAGGTGAACTCCGGATGGAACTGACAACCCACGAACCACGGGTGATCCCGTAATTCGACTGCCTCCACCAGAGTGCCGTCCAGCGTTTTTCCCGAGATGTTCAACCCCGCATCCGTCAGGGTCATCTCATACGCGTTGTTAAATTCGTAACGGTGACGATGGCGCTCGAAAATTTGATCGGAACCGTAAGTCTCGCGAATCTTGGATCCTTCTCGCAGGCGCGACCCTTGCGCACCGAGGCGCATCGTCCCGCCCAAGTCGGAATCCATGTCCCGCCGTTCGACATTACCTTCGCCGTCGATCCATTCCGTGATCAGCGCGATGACGGGGTGGCGAGCCTGGCTGTTGAACTCGGTGCTGTCAGCACCCTCCAAACCGGCTTTGTTACGTGCGAACTCAATCACGGCCGCCTGCATCCCGAGGCAGATGCCCAGGTAAGGCACACGTTGTTCGCGGGCGTACCGTACGGCTTCAATCTTGCCGGCGATGCCGCGCTCGCCGAATCCTCCAGGTACCAGAATCGCATCTTTGTCAGCCAGGCATCCGGTGCCATCACGCTCGATTTGTTCTGCATCTATATAAGTGATGCTGACCCGCGTACCCGTGTGAATGCCTGCGTGGATCAAAGCCTCTGACAACGACTTGTAGGAGTCCGTAAGGTTGGTGTATTTCCCAACCATCGCGATATCGACTTTGTTCTTCGAATGCTCAAGCGCATGGGTGACCTTGTCCCATTCGCTCAAGTTGATATCACCCGCCGCCAGGCCCAGACGCGATACAACGATCGCATCCAGCCCCTGCTCGTGGTAGATGCGCGGCACCTTGTAGATACTGTCCGCATCAAGGGCTGAAATGACCGCGCGTTCTTCTACGTTCGTGAATAGCGCAATCTTGCGTCGCTCGTTGTCCGGCAACGGTCGGTCCGCGCGGCACAACAATACGTCCGGCTGAATACCAATCGAGCGTAGTTCCTTCACCGAGTGCTGCGTTGGTTTCGTCTTGACCTCGCCCGACGTAGGGATATATGGCACCAAGGTCAGGTGCATATAACAACAACGGTCACGTCCCAACTCAATGCCGAGCTGTCGAATCGCCTCCAGGAATGGCAACGACTCGATATCACCCACGGTACCGCCGATCTCGACCATCGTGACATCTTCATCATCTGCCGCGTCGACAATACATTTCTTAATGTGGTCGGTAATGTGGGGAATGACCTGTACGGTGCCGCCCAGGTAATCGCCGCGCCGCTCCTTGCGGATCACGGCATCGTAGATCTGACCGGTCGTGAAGTTGTTCTTACGCCCCATGCGCGTGCGCGTGAAACGCTCGTAGTGCCCAAGGTCCAGGTCGGTCTCCGCGCCATCTTCGGTGACAAAAACCTCGCCGTGTTCAAACGGATTCATGGTGCCGGGATCCACATTGATGTACGGATCCAGTTTGACCAGCGTGACCTTGAGACCACGCGCTTCGAGGATGGCAGCGAGTGACGCCGACGCAATCCCCTTGCCTAGCGAGTAGACCACGCCACCGGTAATAAAAACGAAGCTAGACATTGATGATGATGAGATTCCAGCAAGGACCGCGGCTGCATATCGTCCTGTCGTTTAACCTGACGGCAACGCTAAGGAACGACGTACAATGAATGCCGCATAGCTGGAACGACAGCCTATCATTTTGCCCTTTTGCGAACAATCAAATCTGCTACGTTCTGCACGCAGTGAACACATCGTAGTGCGCCACACGGCAAGGGAGTCAGCAGTGCGCGCTTCGGGCTGAAATCCACCCGCTCAACCTCCGGCACCAGGCGTGTCGTATCCGGTCATTTCGAGATAGCCGGCCCCCAGCGCGTTGCCCGCATCATCGGTAACCCGGACCAGGCCCTCCCAGTAGGGAAATCTACCTCCGTGTTCCTGCTCCGCCATGACGGCACGCACATTCGCATCGATACGGCCTGCCGGCACCTTGATGCGCCAGCTGAGCGGATACGCGCGTCCGCTGCGTAATTTCGTCGGTTCGCCCGGATTTAGCTCAAAGTCGTCAACACCCAGCACGGTCGTATCGCCGTTTGCGTCAACCAGCATCCCGGCACTGAAACGATCCCAGGTTCCATCTGCGCGTCGTAGTCCGTACAGCATGAGCTCGCGATCATCCGCCAGTTGCAGACCAAACCAATCCCAGCCCAACTGGTCGTTTGCCAGCGCTGAAGTGCTCCACTCGCGGTCCAGCCATGCCTCCACCGTCCCGGCGAAGCTCTGGCCGTCCACCTGCACGATACCGGTGCCGCGCAGACGCGGCATGCTGTAGTAATACGATGCATTACCGCGTCCCGCGCTCTTGCGCGACAGACCTCGCTCTCCTTGCAAGACTATGGGCTCTGCGCTGTTCAAGACGACTTCCAGCTTGACGCCTGCGTCCGCGGCGCTTAGCCGCCAAGGGAAATCGGCATCGTGATGCGTGCGGAATTGCCAGTTGCGCACGTAAACGGTAAGCGGGTCCGCGTGCACACCGGCGAGGCCCACGGCGCCGCCACGTGCAAATTGCTCCGCCGCGTGGAAGGTACCCGCCGCCGCATCGGTTACTGCGAAGTGTGCCATCCAGACTTCGTTGGTACGCCAGCTGGAGGTCGCCCGAGTTGCGATTTTCCCGGCCGCGATGCCCTTGGCCGCCATGTCCTTGGCTGCGCTGTCCTTGGCCGCGTCCTCTGGGCCAGTGCGCGACGGCCGCATGGCAAATCTGAAAAACGTCAACTGAAACCCAAACTCGCGCGGCGTTGCTCCCCGGGCCTGCATTCTGCCAGTGAAATACCACCACTCTGCACGAAAGCGACGATGTGGACCGTGGTCTTCCGGGAACCGGAACTCGCGTGGTTGCACTGCCACTTCGAAGCCATCGCTGGACCCGCCAAGCACGCGCGCCAGCGAGCCTTGTGCGACGGCGGCATCGCTCCAGCAAGCGAATGCCACAAGGCAACAGACGAGCCGCCAAAGCGCCGCGCGAGTCGCAGCGTCACGCTGTCCGGCTGATGAACGCGCGTGTGCAGTATGATGAGGTTTTGAGCTTATTTGTTGGACACCCATGTCGACGCCTGAACCAATTCGCCTGGTCGATTACACCGCGCCACCTTTCTGGGTTGACACTGTCGACCTGCGGGTTTCGATACATGCCGATCATACCGACGTCACGGCCGAACTGGCGGTGCGCCGCGCAGATTCCAGGGCGGATGCGGATCTCGTGCTGGACGGGCGCGAGCTCGAGTTACTGGGCGTCGCCATCGACGGTCGCGAGCTCGATTCATCTGAATACACTCGCGACGACGACTCCATGACGATTCTGGCAGTGGGCACCGAAGCCAGCCTCCAGATTCGCACGCGAATCCACCCCGAGCAGAACACGTCGCTTGAGGGCTTGTACAAAGCGGACAGCGCTTACTGTACACAGTGTGAGGCGCAGGGTTTTCGCAAGATCACCTACTTCCCGGATCGCCCCGATGTGATGGCGACTTACACCACCACAATCGAGGCGGACCGCAGCGCCTGCCCGGTCATGCTGTCGAACGGGAATGCGATTGAGCGCGGCAACCTGGACAACGGTCGCCACTGGGTCAAATGGACTGATCCATTCCCTAAACCGAGCTACCTGTTTGCACTGGTGGCGGGCGATCTCGCCTGCGTGGCCGATACCTACCAGACCAGGTCCGGTCGCGATGTCGCGCTGGAGATCTTTGTCGAACACCACAACGTGGACAAGTGCTCTCACGCGATGACCTCACTCAAAAATGCCATGCGTTGGGACGAGCAAGTCTACGGGCTGGAATACGATCTCGACGTCTACATGATTGTGGCCGTTGATGACTTCAACATGGGGGCGATGGAAAACAAGGGTTTGAACGTGTTTAACTCGAAGTACGTGCTCGCGCGGCCAGACACCGCGACCGATGACGACTTCGCCGGCATCGAATCTGTCATCGCCCATGAGTACTTCCACAACTGGACCGGCAACCGCGTGACCTGCAGGGACTGGTTCCAACTGAGTCTAAAAGAAGGTTTGACGGTGTTCCGCGACCAGGAGTTCTCGGCCGATATGGGCTCGCGGGCAGTCAAACGCATTCAGGACGTGAGGGTACTCCGAGCGGCGCAGTTTGGGCATCGAGTGACGCAGGAGGGCCGCGAGCAGCGGCCGCCACGGCAGCTCGAGGCTCAGGTGCTTGCCACGCTTCAGCACTAGCACGAGCAGGCTGCACCAGCGGGTGCGGAGCGGCAAGGGCAGCGATACATCGGCTGTGACCAGCGCGAAGAGCATGTGGATTAGCTCGACGCGCTCCTCGTCAGGCAGCGGGATCTTCAGCCCGATCAAGCGCCTGAGGGCCGCGCAGTGGAACCTTGCGCCGCGCTGGAGGTCTCCCGTGCGTAGCGCCTCGCGTAGACCAGTGAGCACGAGACTGCGGGCATGCTCGGCCTCAGCGGGTAGCAGCGCAGCGTATGGCAGCTGCACGTTGAGCTCGTGGCGCGGAGGGCGTCTCGCCATTCCGCTTTCCTTGTGCTCGTCGTACGCCTCGGCGACACGCGACGCGCCTTGCCGATCCGGGGTGTTAAACTCGTAACGCGATGCGCGTGCAAAGCCTCAGGGGTTTCACGGCGGGCTCTCACGCTCAGTACGGACACGCTACTGCACGACACACCCTGTGAGCCCAAGCCATGAACTC
>MDTA01160422.1_pt1 | contig 14918 bp, 10 predicted proteins | sample 811151 | NCBI WGS metagenome assembly MDTA01 (sample SAMN05326648, study PRJNA326480) | marine metagenome | isolation source: seawater | place: Indian Ocean: South | collected 2010 | reverse complement strand
TTCAGAAACTGTTCATGGAAGCACCTTTGATGATAAGATCGCTCCCAACCCCCCTTATCCAGAGCTGCCAGAGCAGACCTTAGTTTTTTGATTCTGGAGAACCCATCAAAGGCTGTTGAGTCCGCCGCGCCTGCATCTTTGCTTGAGTTGTAAAAAGACGTCACGCTTCCAAACTTTTTGGTCAGAAAGTTTTTGCTTTCCTGTGAGAATGAATTGAGCGCATCGTCGTCACCTGCATACACAGTTTCATGGGAATTCTTCGCAATCAACTGATTGAATGTCGACTCGTCGTCCTCAACAACATGAATTGTCATGATCGCGGGCTTGTTTTCCGTGATATATATACCAGAAAGCGATCTAGTGAGTGTAATCAGAATTTACGGGTGTTGTGATTGTTTATTGAAACAAGTGTGGCTGCGGCTCCCTGCACTTACTGGAAACAGAAGCCTGTATCACTCAGCATGCGAAGGCCGTGCGCCACGGTCAAGTCGGTGCTGGATACGCAAACCCAGCCAGGCACAGACGACCCGGTGCCTGCAGGATCGCTTACGAACTGCCATACGTCAATCTGACGCGGAAACTGACTCAGGATCTCCTCAATCGTGGTCAAATCAGTGTCGAAGGACTCGTCCAGGCAGCAGCACGTGACAATATAATCGCCGTGCGTCGCGGCATTCATCCTGTCGCCGTGCGGGCACTCCTTGGCCTTGCTGACCACAGACTGCATGATGTTGTCGGGAATCACGTAGTCACCGTCCACCATGATCTGCATGGCCTTGAGGGACATTTTGTCGGCGCCGCAGTGAGCGGCGAGCAGGGCGTGCACGATCGCACGTTGCTTTTCTTCGGGAAGGTACTCCGGCTGCATGTCGCGGATAGCTCCGTGGCTTGATTTGGTCTGGTTTAATAGGCTTTCCCGGGTGCGAGATTCGCGTCGCTTTTTACAGCATTTTTGTGTTTTCTCAAATGCGGGAAACATTTTGTTTTTAGTGTTTTTGCGGAAACTTTGAAAGTTTGGTTTATTACTTTCTTAAACCGGATTGAATTTGTTTTAAAACAAGTGGTCACGGAGAAGAGGATCCACAACAAGAAAGCGCGAGCCATTCGACATGCGGAGCAAGGCTGCAGTGTACAACACTGTCACACCGCCAGTGCAGCCCGTCTCATACGCCCAAATTCAACCGATTTTGGCCCTGCATGCACTTCACGCGAAGCTGTGCAATGCCGACAAAAAGGTGCATTTGGTTACCGCGGCCGATACAAACGTGGGCAAGACCGCGAACCTCAGCAGTGGCATTTTCGATGGTCTCGACGACATCGTGACGCTTCCTAGCAGTGAAATTTGTGAGCTTCCTGCTCACGCCACCCATGTCTTTGATCAGAGATACATGACGCAGCAAGAATTCAAGCCCTGGAAGATCAGGCACGAGTCTCGCTATTATTGATTTGCCCATTCAAAAGCAGGGGAATGGGTGGGCTTCTTCCTCGCGCCACCTACATGTCAAATCCAGAGAGAGAGATCAGGTGTTTATTGGTAAAAACAATGGGAGCAGCTGCAGAAAGAGCCGGGCCATGCGGAAGGCTATATGCCAAATCCAGTCAAAAAGGGGCGCCTCCCGTGCTCGGGGTGGGGTGCAAACATGGGGTCGTATCTGCGACTACCCTCGCTCAAAGGTTGAACGTAGGGTTGCGCTGCGTGGGGGTGGGTTGGTGCATAGTCAAAGTGATACGGACTCGCAAATCCTGTCTGTTGTGGTTGAAACTGCTGCGGCAATGCCTGGTAGTTTGGACTGTAGTCTGGTAAGTAAACGGCTGGTCCCATAAGCGCTGGTTTGTGGTCGGTGGACCTGTGGTGCGCAAGAACGGCGTATGCAGTCGCAATCATGCTCATAATTGACGCCACCAAAACGCACACAGTCGATAGGCTGAGGATCCGTAGAAGCTCGGTCGGTCCAGGGAACGTCTCTGTGGTCGAGTAGTAAAACGGTAGCCCAGAGGTGTCTGGTGGCATGTCGCCAATCCAAGATGATTTGACGCCGACCGCATTTGGGTTCAATGTCACAGCCTGCTGCACTCTCAACATTTTGACGCCACCGGGCAATTTGCGCAAGTACACTGTTGGGTCAATCGTCACAGATGACTTCTTGTTCTTCTCAGGCGTAAACACCATCTCGGTTTTGGCTGTAATAAAATCTTGAAGCAGACGGCGCGCGGGGCCAGTCGGTTCGCAATCGACGTTGTCAAGCACCACAAATGACGTCGGTGTAATGGCTGCCACGCTGGCAGCCGTGGAGAGTTTCAGGGCCCGCTCCATAATGTCTCTCATTTCTTCCAAGGCAAGGCTCTCGTTTTCGAGACACGCGATCCGCTTGGGCACCATGATTTCGACAATAGCCAGCCTGCTCGTGCCGTTTTCAATTTTGTCCCCATCGCCGTCTGAGGCTATCTTTTCTTCGATCAAAGAAGCCATTTTGTCTGCCGAGTTCACCCCTTTGTACCTGCGCGAGCTCAGTTCAGAGGCAAACAGGGAATCGTTTCGAGACAAGCTCGTCAGGTTGACGTCGTCAACAGGGCCGCTGCTTTGCAGGACTCGGGAGCCCTGGTGATGTCGTCTGAGCATACTCTGTGCCGACGGATAGGGCACCATCTGCGCCGGTTGGGAACCCTGAAACTCAGCGTTTTCAAACGGCCCAAAATCCAGGCCCAGGCGGTATTCTAGCTGCTCAAACGAGTCCCGCAACGTGGACGACACCCGCTTGGACAGGATGGAGAGGGGGTTGTTAAACTCGTTGGCCATTTTTGCACCCTGCGCGAGTGCACGCGCTTGATTTTGGTACGGCAGTTCAATGTCGACAGAAAATTCACAGCCATGCGCCACGTCGACAACGGTGCCCTGTGCGATTGAAATAAGTTTCCGGTTCAGCCCCAGGATAAACATGTAGGTGTCGATGAACGTGTTTTGCAGGTACGGGTGTGCTGTCCAGAAATCGCACTGAACGGGCATGCTGGTGCTGCGTGTCACCTTGGCGTACACACTTTCCCCGTGCTGGTGCACGGTGGAGTGCATTGTTATTAGCATGAAGCTGAACGTGTCCTGCACAACATCGATGTTGGACGTGACGTTTATCGCCCGGAGCGCGCTTTGTGTCCATGGAAGTTGGTTTGACTGCACAAACGCTTTCCGGTATCTGTCATTTGTTTGGAAGCGGTCAATCACAACGCCAGAGTGCGTTCGGATGACGTCCTGCATAAACTCGGACGAACCAAGGCTCCCGGTTTTAATCCAGTTGTCCAAGTTCACGTCTGTTTCGTTGTAAATGACCCCGCTGGTGTTCATCTGTCTGGGGATTGATAACGACGTGATGCTGGACGTCACAAAGTCAAAGACGGTATCCTCGACCTCCCACCGGCTAATGCAGCCATATGAATTCCTGACGACGTGCAGGGGGCACAAAGTCAACAACTTCTCGCTAGGAATCAGAAACGCACTGTCTTCCAACCGCGAGCCTGGTGGAGTAATGAAGGCCTCGTTGCGTCGCAGCAGATTTCTGACAGCGATTCTCTTCAATTCAGACAGAAAGTAGATGCTAAACATACCAGAAAGCTTCAGTTCGTATTGCCCCTTGTCGCTTGCCCCAAACACGCGGTCGTCCCCGAGGATCATGTAGGTCATGCTGCCGAGACCCAGTTCGGGCTTGTTCATGCATATCGAGTCCTCGTTGATTTCGTCGCAAATTTCGTTGCTGACTGGGTTGGTGATGTCTTCAAAAAATGACACTGATGTGTTCAGGTCCTCCTTTCGCTGGATCAGGCCGCCAATCATGTCCACGGTCACAAGATCCTGGAGCTTCACCGTGGTTTGCACGCTCGTACACTGCACATTCAAGTTGTGGCGGTAGATCTGACTCGATGTCTGAACACGCTCCATCGACCTCTTGGCATTGCCTGTGTTCAGGACATTTACAAAGAAGTCCACGTATAGTTTCTGAATCATGGCAGTGTGATCGAGGTCATAGGTTTCGAGCACAGTTTGCACAGCCCCCGTGCCAAGTGGAAAGACAAAGACCAGATGCTTGCCCGAATTTGACGCCAGGTCGCTGCACACCGGTTCCTGAAAGACGCAAGTGTGTTCCTCTTGGAAATATCTAAAGTCTGCAGACGCACTGTAAGGACACATGTACTCCGCCCCTCCAACCGAGGCCGTGTATCCTACACGGAAAGTGGCGGAGGTTGGTGGAATCACGCCATCAGCGACAAATTCGACGTCGTCGTCCAAAATGGTCATCGAGACCCTGGCAAAGTCATGGAACTGCGCGGGGCTGTCCCTATGCACACGAACAATCTGTATGTCGATGTTTTGAGAAAGCGTCCTTGTCACGGAGCTCTCAGAAATCACCGTGTATGCGCTCGTGACAAGAGACGCCAGACTTTGCTGCGTGTACGTCACGGCCATGTGGCCGTCGAAAAAATGAACGTCCGCCACCCCGACGAAAAAGTCGAATTGAAACGCGCCCTGTGAAACTGTTTTGGACGCCATTTTGGTTTCGGCGTCGTGATACGAAAGAAAAACCTCGACGTCGTAGCCGTCATCCCGAGAAACCAGCGATGCACGGGTCGATTCGTTAGACGTGCCTCCGAATTTGCCCTCGGCGGAGACAGGGGGAATGTCCGCTCCCGGCAGGCTGCAGTCCCAAAACGGTTGCAGGCTCTGCGGCAGGTGAAACATGTCGCTCATTTTTTCCAGGCAGCAGCTGCCGTCTGCGTCACCCGAGCCTGTGAATCTGCACGGGCGCTCTGAATCGATCATGCCTTGCAAGTCACCGCTGAGGCTTTTTTTGGATAGATACAATATCTTCTTACTCGACGCCGATGCAGGAATGCGGAGCCTGATTACCCACCCAAGACCGTTTGCCGGTGTATCCGACCACTTCTTTTCAACAATCTCCAAGCCGACAGACTTGACGTCAGATATGCTCTCCGAAATGTCAGTCTGGGCAACTCTCACATAAGAGAAGTTGAGCTGCGAACATGATGAATTGGCAATTTCTGTGATTGGCGACGTGTCGGAAATAATCCACTCAAGTGCAACGTCGACATAAAGCGACCACCGGCGGCGCCCAAACTGCGCAAAATCAACAACGGAGCTGGTTCGCGCCAGCGACGTGTCTGCGTTGGGCAACAGAATGCCACGTTCTGACATTTCAAGCAAGATCAGCGTGGAAAGCTTTTGGACGGTAGCGGACTCTACAAAGGACCGGTGGTCCTCAAACACGACTTGAAACCGGATTCCGTTTGACGAACATGCTTTGTTTTCATAGCCCAGAGGAATCTGCGTTTCGTCGCAGGCGCACGTGAAACTGTTGTATGCAGAAACGCATATCATCGTGGCGTCACAGAAAGAGTCTTCTTTGCAGACATCCTTTGCTTTAAGGTCGCAATCTTTCATTTCTAGCAAAGGTGGAACTGGAAAGGATGAGCAGGTCTCGCTTGTGTACATGCCAGTCGGTGGTATTGTCGTGTTTGGGTCATATGACGCCGCATGTCTTTCCGCATCCCATAGAAACCCCTGTCGCTGTAACGCACATGTTTTTCAAAACATTGTCGGAATCAGATTCGTTTTGTCTATGGAATACCCCGAGTCTACACTGTTTGACACCGCGCGGAATTCCCAGTCACACATGTGATTCCTTGGAGGCACACATTGCACGCATCCGGGGCTGCCGTCGCAGAACTCGCCGTCATCCAATACTCCGTTGCCGCACAAGGGTGGACCTGTAGAGATCGAATTCAGTTTCAACACAAAACATGACAGGCAGGCAAAGAATGATGCGAGCAAGGGGCCGCTGCGATCGACTTATAGTGCTTATATAGCTCGTCCAAAAGAAACCAGAGTTTGAAAGGGAAATCTTGCTCACCAGCCCGTGACAGGAAAACGCAAAACGCGTAGAGGCACAGGTGCAGAAATGTTTGATATAACGAGTTTTATTAGTGAAAACAATGAGAGCAAGAGCACGCCTTCAAACTGTCCTCAAGCAGCCGCCGCTGTCGCAATCAGCCGTCACAAAATCACATGCCCTAGCTCCTCGCAATATTTCACTGGGTCGTCCTCTTCAATTTTGCTCAAAACCTGAGCTCTGCCAGGCCTGCCCCAAGCGCTGAAAATTGCCTGCCGCAACACGTCAAGGCGAATGCGGCCGTTTCGCTCATCTCCCAGGTCCACCTGTTTGAATTTCTGCAAGTGCCGCTTTCTGTCCCGAACAGCGCGAGCCATGCTTCCTGGAGTATGGATCAAAGGCTCGGCCTCTGCGACCGGAACTGACTTGCTGTGAAACTCTTGCATGTACCAGTCGGAAAACACCATCTTGAAAGGAGTGGCATTGTGGGCATGCTGCATGTTGCGCCCTTGCTGTATTGGTTTCATCTTTCCCACCCGACGGGAGTCAATGGAAGCCAATCGCGGCTCATTCAAAGTCACCTCCATCTCGTTGCAGTATTTGCTCACAAGGCGGACCTTTTCTGCGTCGATGCGGACCCAGACAATGCTGTCCTTATACATCACACATGCCTTGATGCGACCATCTGGCTCAATTGTCACCTGCGAAAGTTCGAGTCCGGAAAGATGCTCATGCTGACCCTGAGTGCACATGCGCAGGGTGGGCCTAGGATCTGAAAAACATGCTCGGATCTTGCTCTTTGAATGTGCCATGCCTGCTTGCATGTTCATGATGTAGGCTCTGATCTTCTGCGCGTGCGTGACTTGTTTTTCGCATGAGGTGTGCTGTTCCGGCTTCAATGCGACCATGCTGCAGTCGAGCATCGCCAGCACGCGCTTTCGGGCAATTTTGATTTGCAGGTATTTGAACAGAGCAAAACGTTTAGTTTGTTGTTTTTTACCACTGCCGCTGAAAAGAGTTTTTTTGGTACCAATTTTGAACACAAACCATTTTGAATCTTTAGCCATTTTTTGTACCATACGTTCCCTTTTGTTTTGGAACAGCATCGCTTGTCTCTCGTGACAGCGTGGCAGTGCGCGCCGGGCCAGTGCGAAACAGATGGCGCCATGTTCTCCAGGCATCGGCGTGGAAGGTCGACTCCTGCTGTTGTTTGTGCACGTGCCATCCCGTTTTCTGTGATTCCCAGGCAAGCGCGCGTCTCGTGAACATGCCACCTTGCAGCGTGGAACTCAAGATGTCTCGTGCTGTGCCAGACGCGGACGGCTTGACACTGGTTCCAGACAACGACGACTTGTACTTCAAACTTATTCGCGGAATCGGCGCCGACAGCACAAACGTTCCGCACACCGAAAGCGACGAGCTTCTTTCGTCGGATGAAGATACACAGCCGATATTGAAGCGCATTCCCGTCGCCGTTCAGAGCAAGATCCCGCAGTTGCCACCACTTCGTCTCCGAAAGCAGCCGCAGATTTTGCCAGCAGCAAGTTTGCGTGTGGTCGACTCTCTCGATTTGCATGGATGGAAAGCGCACAAATGCGAAGTCGACTTGAAGCAAGACCTGGCGCGCGCAAGACTCCTTGTTGAGTATCACAAGCTCGGGGCCGAGCAAGATCATTGTGTGAAGATGTGCACCGTGCCCGACATATCTTTTCGGAACCAACTGGAGATCAACCATTCGTTCAAGACACAGCTGGAGGAAACCAGAGAGGCTCTTTTGCAATGTTATCTCCTGCAGAATCACGAGCCGATGTTTGAAGTTGAAGGCAGCTTGCCTTTTCAGATTCAGCTTGATGCGCAAGATCGGGACTGCGCGTCGCAGTATCTCCAAAATCGCGAAGAGGTGTTACGGATGACCTCAATTGCTATTCGTGTTGAAAGGGCGTCAATTCTTTCCGCAGAGTCGCGCATTTTGGCGTTGGAAGAGAAGCTTGTGCATGCAAAACAGGAATTTGAAATGGCTTTGATGAAACAGCAGAAGAGAGAGTTTCTATTCAGGAAGGAAATTCAGAAAAACGTGGACCGCAAGGATTTGTTGGAATGCCAGGAGAAGCTGTTGTTGCAGAAAGAAATCGACATGCACTGGAATTTCACCGAGGTTGAGAAGGTGCAGAAATCGGTCATCGAGCAGGAAAAAAAGATACAAGCAAAGCAGAAAGATTTGGATGAATCACTTGCCAGAATCTCTGAGGACAAGAGAAAAATTTCCGCAGAGTTTTTGCGTCTCAAGGAAGGGAAACAAAAACTTTTTTGTGCGTTCAATCACATTCGGAAATTGAGCAAGACCATTTCTGTCAGGAAGCGGCCGGTTTGCAATCTCTCGCACCATTCATCCTTTCCAGGGCGAACGAATATTGATCGGTACGTTGCCATGGTCAAACGCTGTAATAGGAAAACAACTGCGTTTGTAAAGCAGCAGGCGCGTGTAGTGCGCGAACTCAATTATGACCTCTGTGTTCGGGAGACGGATTTGGAGCGGCGCGAGCGCAACCTTGAGCTTTCGATTTTTGACACTGCTGCGGAAATGGAGCTGTTGCTGATGGACCCCGAAGATGTCGCTTGTTTTGAGTCGGCGATTGACCTCACACAATCAACACTTTCCAAGGCGATCCATTGCATGCCGGGTATGAAGCCGTTTGAAAGGCCAATTTCTGGTGATTGTGGCGAGGCGGCAGTCTCAACCTGCGCGACACAAGTGACGGAAGACCTGCTCGGGGTCAAGGCGGCAGTCTCAACCTGCGCGACACAAGTGACGGAAGACCTGCTCGGGGTCAAGGCGAAAGTCTCGACCTGCGCGACGCAAGTGACGGAAGACCTGCTCGATGACAGTGAACCACTTCTTGATGTTTCAGCCCAATTGATTGAGAACACTACGCGCACCGAGCAAAGCCGTCGTGACTTATTCGACTTCCTTCGTCCCCACTTTGGAGCTTATGCATACAAGATTTCCCTGATGCTGGCAGAGTATTTTGGACCGGATTTTCGCTTTGAGGAAGCACGAAGCGCGGAAATCCTCGATTGTTCGAATCAATTTGTGAGCGTGCTGAGAACTTACGCGACGAGCATGCATCTTGGTCTCCTACCACAGTGTGAAAAAATGAGCATGTACCTCAGTGAAAGCTTTTTTTCGAGTCACTTTGACATTGCCAGCTTCATCTGCCGTTCATTCGACCCGGGCACAGTGAAGATGGTCGCGGAGAGTCGATTGCAAATCACTACCATTGCCTCCAATGTCGCCGCCTCTTGTGATTTTTTGGACTGGCTCACAGTGCAGCAGTATATGCTCTTTTTCAGGCTATGCATTGAACAGGACACGCAAATCGTCCTCCAGTGGAAGGATGACAATGACAAGAAAGAGACGGCCAGGATTGCCTGCATGCAAGAGGCTGGCGTGTATCCCACCGAGACAATGATTCAGCGCAAGATTCACCAGTGGATTGAGATAAAACTTGGACACTACGATTATCTGATTGAGCATGAGATTGCCTTTATCAAAAAATATGTTGTTCGCGAACGCTTGGATGGAGGTGCGCCCAAATCAATCATGGACATCTTTTACGCCCGCTACCCGGACTGGAAATACGACGTTGGTACCTTTTACGAATTCAGATACGTTCGGGGCGAAACCGGGGCCATCACCAGCATCGCATGAAAGGCTGGGTTTATTATGTATATTGTTCGTGGGTCTTTAATATTCGCGTTTGTTTTCTACGGAACTATCTGGTATCTTTAAGGTTTTCACTGCATGTATCAAGACCTCTTTGTGTTCTTTGCAGTCTGGAAAGACAAAGTTGAGGTCCTCAATCACGCCCTGCAGAAAAACGCCAATGTCGCTGTAAAACGGTCTTGATTTTTCTTGGTGTGTTTTCTTTTCTCGCGTACGGCGGACGATTTCAGGGACATCGTTTTCGAGGAATGAAAGCAAGCGCGTGTCGGCTTTAGGCTTGTCGATTCTGCGTGTAAGATGGATCAGAGGCAGAAGTATTCAGGTACAAATCGCGCTGTTCATGCAACGCACCTTGTTTTTTTTGCAGCTGATGCTGTGGTCTTGTTGCCTCGGCGACTTGCGTGCATTTTCTGTCGGCATTCCGTGTCAGTCTATATACATTTTTGTGGCAAGGCTGGGAATAAATGAAAACCTCGAATCGTTGCTGCGTGCGACGCTTCTCCATCAGCAAGAAATTGGGGATCCTGTATTCAGGGTTAGTTTTGAAGGGATTTTTGAGCGCCTGGCGTGATGGCGTGCTTACCTGAGCGTCTCGACGCCGTGTAGAACTTGGATATTAGCAAATCCTTTCTTCAGGCGCACGTGCCTGTAAATGCCTAGAAAAGGGTCCCGGGAAGCATAAATCAGGCAACGGGAGCGGGTCGTGCAAAGGGGACACGCGCACGTACATTTTGACATGCGAAGGCTGAGGTTCCAGAATTGACCCTTGTACAATATGGTGGGGATGTGTGCCGAACAGTGGCGGTTTCCTTTCGGTGTTATCCAGGTTACGATCGACTCGTTGGATTCTGTTTGTTTATTGAGTCGGCAGGTGTCACCGTAATAAGCCAAACCATGCAGGGCGTGCAAGTGACTGCACCTAAAAATTCAGTCGCTTCCTTGGAACACGGGCTGAAACTCTGTGTCCATGGGCGGCCCATGAGAACAATGTCATAATTTTTGATCTCAATGGCCTTCATTTGGTGTGGGCCAACCTAGGCATCGGTTACTTTGATGCATCTTTCTTTTTAATCTTTAAAAAAAAATAGAACACAGAGCAAATTTGAAATCAGGTGACTTGCAGGTTTTCGTGGCTTACATGGGAAACAAGAGACCATTCGAAGAGAGCGAGGACGAAAGTGATGACAGTGATGAAGACTATAAGGCCCCGTCTTGCTCGTCCGATGACAGCGATTCCGACTTAGAGGCAGAAGAAGAAAGCAGCGAATCCGAACAAGAGGCCTGTTCCGAAGACGAGGAGGAAGACGACGACGAGGAGGAGAGTGACGAAGAGAGTGATGAAGAGGAAGACAGTGGATCCGAATCGGACGCCAGCAAAATTGCTACAGAGAAATCAGCAAAGAGCACTAAAAAACGTTTGCGGTCGTAGATGAATAAACTTGGTTAGAAAGAGATCAGGTGCGAGGGCAGTTGCAGAAAAAAATGGCAACAATCATGCACAAGGGCCGAGCTAAAGGCTGAAGAAACTCAGTTACAAACAAACGCGATCGGCTGCAGCGCCATGAATTCCATGCCATGCGTGCCGTCTGACACGATCTGGGCCACAAAGGCCGTCATGTTTTGCTCCCATGCCAACACAACATTGGTTTGTTCGGGCTTCTCAGATTCCTCGACAAACCCAAAATGATCAACCAGCTGTTTCTGCTCACGCTTGCGGTCCATGAAAAACATATCAGCCACTTCTTTCTGCGTGATGATTGACGACCTATATTTTTTCGCAACGTTGACCCGTCGACGAGGCTTGGTCTCGCGATTCTCTGACCAAGGCTTGCCGCGGTCCTCCTCTGCTGCCACGTACCGAGATACAATGTTTGGACAGAGCAGGAGCGGCAGGGGCTCCTCGTAGCGCAAGCCATACAGCATGAAGGAGCCGTAGTTATCGACAATTCCAAGCAAAGAAGCAGCCTCTTCCGACACCTTGAGCTGTTGCGTCTGTATGTTGTTGGACACGTCAGACACGTGCAGGCGGCGAAGGCAGTTTGTTTCCTGCTCTATCAACTCGGTGCTGGCAATGCTCTTCTCCGACACATTCACCACCGGGAAGGGGTGGACGGTTTCGTTAGGGCTTCGCTGCGAAAGAGGGCATAGATCATTCTCGACCCCGCTGCACGAGCGGAGCGAACTCTCCGGTTCAAATATGATAATCTCTTGTCCTGCTCCAACCAGCAGGGGGATCGGGCCCGCGCCCCGGGATGAGTCCACGCACCCCCTCGCATGCACCACGCGCTGCTCTGGACACGTCTCGTCAATGTAGAGGTTTTCGTAGACGACACCGAGCGTTTCCACGGCAATTTTCTCCGCCTCTTGCGAACGGTGCGCCAGTGCGTCGTCCTCCATGTGCACGGAGATGCCAAGCACCGCTGCCGCTCGCGCAATGCACCGCAAGCGGTTCCTGCGCGCAATGTTTTCGAGAAACCATGCTTCTTTCGAGTCACAGAAGTCCCTGGCGTTGCAGTGGCCCGCCACGTCCGATTTGATCGCGCGCACCAGCTCCGAACCTAGGCTGGGCATGGCACTGACACATACCAGAAAAAAGCCAGGGCGATCCCCGCCGCGCTGCTCATACAGGGCAATCATGCCGTTTCGCACGCACGGCTGCCAGGCACACCCGTCACGCAGGGCATTGTCCATCCCGGGGTCCCCCGCGGACGTCGACATCTCGTACAAATTGTAAAAATTGACAGCATTTGTTTCGTAGTCGCGGTTCAATGCCTTCCGTGTCTTGTCCGGGCACTTTAAGACACAGCTCACGCCCGACCACCAGAAATCGTCGTGCTCGTCTGGCGGAAGCACCTCGTTCAGCCGCGGCAGCTTCTGCGACTTGTCGGTGACGGTATCAAGCAGATTGCGAACACGGTCTGGGGCCCTAGCCAATTTTCTCATGGTTGCGTCGTCAGAGGTGCAGCGGCAGATTGAAATGCCACTGTACAGGTTCTCCGACGTCAACTCCAAGGCTCCGAGGCGACTTTCCAGAGGTATGGTGCTGAAAACGCCGTCGAGCGAGCCCCCGTCTCGCGCCATCTGCAAGTTGACACCAGGCATCACCCTTGCACCTGGGTTCCGGCTCTCGATCCCGGTCTTTTTCTCGTGAAAGGTCTGCACAAGGTTCACCGACCTGGGAGCCAACACAGCAAACATGTAGCCACCATTTGTGTACTCCATTTACTTGCAATAATCGCGTTGTGACCTTTTGTTTATATACAGCTGCCATAATTTTGGACGATTCTCGCGAAAGTTGAAATCGCAGCTGAATTGACGGCAAGCAGTACAGCTTGAAGTCCGGCAGAAAATTTGACCTGCCCTTTGAACGAAAACAAGCGAATCTTGCTTAGCCTTTGCCGGAGACAAACAGCACAGGCTTCTTAAACAAACACCAGCGTTTCTTGCTCCACCTTCACTGACAACAGGCAGTACAGCACCACCCACTGATGGCATATTGCCAGCACAGGCTTCTCAAACAAACACCAGCGTTTCTTGCTCCACCTTCACTGACGACAGGCAGTACAGCACCACCCACTGATGGCATATTGCCAGCACAGTCATGCCACCAATCACGTACAGATACACCGTCAAAACAGAGAGCGAGTAATGTGCCTGTTCCAGCTCAGCCTCCACAAAGGAGGCAAACCTCTCAAGCGCCTCAGACGTGGCAGCCACTCCATCCAAACGCTTTGTGGCCATAGAAAGATCCCGGTCGATGTGCATGATCGTGCCGTTGAGTGCCTCAAACGTGGCAGCCACGGCATCCAAGCGCTTCGTGGCCATGGCAAGATTCTGGTCGATGTTCATGATGGTGGCGTTGAGTGCTGCCATGGTTCTTGCAAGCTGACATTCCATGTGTTTGCCCCAAGCTTCGCCCACCCTGGGGCAGATATAGGTGTGTTTTTGGCGTATCTGTAAACTGCAAACATATATATAGACATTCCGTTCGCCTCCGCCACAACCAGATTCGCCAGTCGGGACATGGATTCACCTGCAGGGAGAGAGCAGCACGCCGTGTGCTATGCGTTCTGGAAGGTGAAGCTCATGCCCACCAGCTCTAAAACCGCCAACATGTTGACGTACTGCTTGGGCGCCGAGGACGTGGTGCATGCCAGCATCATGCTCGGAAGAATACGCATGGGCGACAACAACCGGCAACAACTACATCTCTATCCGTGGGAAATCAGCGCATGGAATGGCAGGTATTTTAGAGTGATCTTTTTTCTAAGTGATCTTTACTCATGAATAGTAATGATACACAAAAATATAGGGTCTCAGGCATCTGCCCGTTGATGGGCAAATCAGACCCTAATTACACGCCGTCCAAAACCATGTGTGTCTACCTGCACGAAATCCTGTTCATGCCAATCAGCGACGTCGTCGCCAGAAAATTTCAGGTGTGCTGAGACTTTGGTTGGAATGCGTGAAATAGTCCACTAACCGCGCCAATGTGCAGGACATGATCGTGCCCTCGGAGCCCCACGCCTCCATATCGTTGCCAGTAACCACAAACGCGTTCAATGCCAGCGAAAATGCCCCCGGGGAGGCACCCCTGACCAAACTGACGGGGTACCACTATCCGTCGCAATCTCGCATGGCCGCCGATTTCCTGAAGCGCCGCTGGAACGCCATGACCGAGCCTGCTGGGAGCAACTCCATGGAGCAGATTGCCGCTGCCCGTCGTTTCTTTGACGCCAATGGAGCTCAGTGCGCACAGCTCTGCGTTGCCAACGCACTGGACGTCATCAACGCGCAGCAGAAACACTCGCAGGGGGTCAATGTCTCCAATTTCCACCTACACGCGTTCAGAAAGCTGTTGCACGACCACGAAACAAGCCTGCACCCGCAAAATGTCATGGAGACATTCGCCGCCGCCAGCGACGGGCAGCCCATGGTCGATTGCGAGATGCACGTCATCAAACTGTTTTCCTGCGCCTCCAAGGGGGACTTCGACTTGTTTTGGGCTTACGGCAGGCGCATCCCGGAGCTCGAGGACGTCGTCGTCCCGGACCCGTGGCTCCAGCAGCCTATTTTACCTTGCGCGTTTATTGTGTAGGCGTCGATTGTGGAGTGCATGGGCGCAGTGCGAGACGCTCGTTTCGACCACACATCGCCCTCTGTGTGGTAATGGTGTATTCGTCAACTGTTGGGGTGCATGGGCGCAGTGCGAGACGCTCGTTTCGACCACACATCGCCCTCTGTGTGGTAATGGCGTATTCGTCAACTGTTGGGGTGCATGGGCGCAGTGCGAGACTCCT
>MDTA01121922.1_pt1 | contig 14918 bp, 15 predicted proteins | sample 811151 | NCBI WGS metagenome assembly MDTA01 (sample SAMN05326648, study PRJNA326480) | marine metagenome | isolation source: seawater | place: Indian Ocean: South | collected 2010 | reverse complement strand
GTTCCAAATCGAGGTTCAAATTTTATTCTTTGAAAATTAAAATCAGAAGTTTTTATATTATTAGGATTTGCACTTGGTTTTATAATTGGTGTTTTATCTAAAAATATATCTTTTAAAGCTGCCTGAGAGTAAGCATCAGTTCCTTTTGTTAAACCTGCGGCTGACGGAAAACCTTCAATTTCTCCCTCACTTATAACCTCAATAAGGTTTATAGCTTGCCTACTTTGTAGAGCAGCTAAATTTATAACTGCTGTACCGCCACCACCACCAAACCATTTAAAAGGGTTTAGTTGGATTTCTTTTCTTCCTGAGCCAGGATCTATTTCAGGTATCTTAAACATTATTACCCTGAGTAGTCATCTGTATCAATACCGCCTGATACCACTAACGATCCAGTAAATATTTCTCCATAGACAACAGGAATAGGAACACCAGCCCTAATCGTATTTTGTACTTGATTAAATGTAAAACTTGATGGATCATCAGACTCTTTATCTAGCTCTTCCGTTGGGGTTAACATTTGTGATGCACCTGATAATGCTAAAAAAATACCAATATTGCCAGCAGTAGCTAATAAGCCAGTACCACCAGCAATACCTAAAGCACCAACTCCTCCTGTTGCTACAACAAAACCAACTATTGCAACCCCTAACAAAAATTTTCCCAATCCTTTTTTCGCTCCCATAATTACAGGAACAATTCTTATCTCCTGACTCCCTGAAGGTATATCTAATTCAGTCTCGCTAATGTCATAATCCCCTACTTTTACACAATAATTTTGCTTTATCATATGGGATTCTAAATTAGGAAAGTTTGCTAATAAAAATCTAAAGGCATCTACTGGTGATGATATTTCAGCTTCAAATGTACGCTCTCCTAAGAATCGAGCTAACCTACCGTAAACTTTTATTTTACTTAGCATAGCGATACCTCTTCTTAGTACAGTCTATATAATCTTGATTATATAGTTCTCTGCAGCTAAGTCTTTTTACACAATGTTGAAAAATAGTTTGATTTCCTAAATACAGAGCTACATGATCTAATTTACCTGTATTTGTTGTGTCCATTAGCAAAACATCACCCTCTTGTAGATCTACTGTATTTTTTATTTCAATAAAACCTAATTTAGGTAATGCATATTCAAATAAAGGATTTTTACTAAATTCTTTAGGACTTTTTGGTCTAGGCCAATGCTCTATTTGTATATTTTTAGTTTCTTTATACCATTCTTCAACTAAACTCCAACAATCCTGTACTCCCCAAACCCATTGTCTACCAATTAATCCTTTTTTATAACCAGAAGGTTTAAAGTAATGCCATTGTTTTGTTTCTGGAGTGACAATATAAAAAGGTAAATCTAAATACTCACAACTGGCTAGATCAGCTTCACTTGGATATGGTGGATGATTTGGATGGCTATGAATAACTGCTATAACTTCACCTTCATCTTCAGCTTTCATCCAATCATCAGGATCTAAAATAAACTGATCTTTTGGATCTTCTGCAAGATTTCTACAGGGATTATATTTCTCTTTACCTTTATATATAGTTAATAAACCACATATTTCATTTGGTGCATTTTCTTTAGCGTGTTTGAGTGCAATATTTTTCCAAATCATTTTAAAATCCTAAAAATGTTCCGATACCAGGAAAAATATCTTTAGTTGCAATCCTCTGAGGTAATTTTACATTTATTAAGTCAAGAGCAGATTGAGCTTCCCATGTAACTATATCTCTTGTCTCAGTAACTTTACGATCTAAAAAATAGATTTCTTGCGGAAATTCTGCAGTTGGATCAGGTGTGCCAAATGGATTTGTTTGTGATGTTGATGAAGAAGTTGTTTGCTGTTGAATTGTATTTGGATTATTCATTGTAATTGTATTACCCATGCCATTACCATGTACTGTGCAATAGTATCTAAGATCGTTAGGGGCAGATGGATATACTGGCTGATAGGTAACTGTTGCATCTGTTCCAAGAGTTCCAGCATTTGTTGTAGTTTGTTGCCCTCCAACAATAGATTTTATTCTTAAAGGATGTCCTACATTTGAGCTATGAGATTGATTAAAGATATAAGTTGAACCTCTTTTCATGGTAATTACAGGATTATTAGAACCATTTATTGCAAAAACATTAGATCCACCTACATTTACTACGGTGACAGTATAAGTAACAGTCTCAGCATCAGATGGATCAGCTACAGTTTGAGTTGTTGTAGATGTTGTTGTAATTGGAGCAAAGTTAACAGCATCTAAATACTTTGCTAGTGTTCTAATTCTTGTTAATTTTGCTCCGTTTAAATCATTTCCTACAGTTGTTTTATTAACGTCTTGCATTATCGCAGTAATTGTTCCAAAGATATTACTTATTGAAATTTGTGGTCTAGGTAAAGTACCTGTAGATCCAAATTCAAATCCCGAACATTGAATAGGAAATCTTAAGTATGAATTACCAGCCCAGACAACTTCTCCATTTGCATTTAAATTAACACCATTATGAAAGCGATATAACGTATTAGAACCATGCATTGCATTATTTAATTGAATAGTAAACAACTCAATAATTGCAGTAGGATTTATATTTTGTAAATCTGAAACTGGTATTGCCATTATGGTTCAAATGCCTCAGTAAATGTTGCATTAAGAGTTGCTCTATTAGGCACATTTAATGTTTTATTCCATTGATTACAAATATATTTTCTTGCACTTGCCTCACCTGGAGGTGTGTAATCAAAACTTTCTACACCACCTCTTGCATCTAAAAAAGCTTCTAAAGTATCTGATTCTGCTTCAGTAATATTTTTCCAGTTAAATGTCCATTTTTTTGGGTTTTGATTCAAACCAAAAGTTGTCCGTTGTTGATAACCATCACCAAACTGTGTAACACGTACATTAGGATTACTAGCTTCTGATGCTGGATAAGAAGGTTCTGGGGTTGAAGGAAAGGTTGCCATAATTAAGCTGCAGATAATAGACCGCCTGGTCTTTTTTGTTTTGTAATTTCACTTTGTACTGCAGTTGATATAAGCATTCCTAATTCTCTTCCACTTGCTTCATCTCCTTCTACGTTAGAACCTGATGCATCAACATTAACAACAACATTAGAAACACTACCAGCAGATGATTGTACACCTAATTTTCCATTTGCACCTCTGCGTAAAGGCAAAATAGCCTCTGGTGAACCTGCTTCACCCATTAGCCCTACTCCACCATTAGCCATAGGAAAAAGTGTTGGTCTATTTACAATGCCTCCATAAGCATATTTTTTTACTTTTCCATTAACAAAAGCATTACCATCTGCATTTTTAAATAATCCACCTAAAAAATTACCAAATGGTTTTGTAAAACTTTGCTGTATAGCCATACGTGCCATATCTTTAATTATTGAATTTGCTAAATCTTTAAAATTTAATTTTCCTGTAGTTACAAAATCTACAAGTGCATCTTCCATTCCTTTTACTCCTTTTATTACAACATCTGCCATTGATTCACCAACTGTTTTTATACTTTCAGAAAAACTTTCTAATTTTTCTTTCATAGTTGCACCAAAAGCTTTATCTAAAGAATCACCAGCATCATTTGCACCGTTTTTTATTTTACGTAAATAACTATCAGGTGCTTCAGTATTTTCAAATAATGCATTAATTTGATCTACACTAACTCCTAATCTTTCTGCAAAACCAGCTACATAATCTTCACCAAATACGCTTTTTAATAAATCTTTTGTACTTGTTTTAAATTTGTCTGTTAATGGTTTTAATAGATCTGTTGTAGTAGATGATAAATCTTGTTCTTGTAAAGCTTTAAAAATTTCATTTTCTATATTTTTTCTTTCTCTCATAACATTTTTTTCCGCTTGCCTTCCTCCGCTTTCTCTAGCTTCTTCTAATCTTTGTTTAAATTCAATATTTGCTAATTTTCTTGCTTCAATTCTGTTAAATTCTTTGTTAATTTGATTTACAAAAAACCTTAAAACTTTACCTAATCCTTTAAATAATTCGTTAAATATACCAGATACATAATTTACAGCCTTAAATGCTAATCTTCCAAACTCATCAAATAATTTTATGGTGGCTAATGTGACAACAGATATACCAGTAATACCAATTTTAACTGCATTAAAGAAACCAGAAAAATCATTTTCACTACTAAATAAACCACTAAATACTTTTACAACTGAATTTAGGGTTGGTAATAATGCATCAGTTAATTGCTTTCTAAATCCATCAAATTTAATTGCTAATGTTGCTATTTGATCGTTAAAAAACTCTGCATTTTGTGCAAAATTTTCTGATACTTCATAATTAAATTCTGTTAATGAAGCAGCACCACCATTTAGTAAATTAATTAAACTCGCTCCTGATCTTCCAAAAATTTCCATAGATAATGCAGCTTTAGTTGCACCATCTGGCAACTCTGCAAACCTATCAGCTATTTCTCCTAAAACTTGTTCTGATGATTTTAATTCTCCATCTGTACCTCTAACAGATATACCTAATGCATCATAACTATCTTTATATGTAGCAATGCCCTGATCTGCTTCACGCATTGATTGAGCTAATCTTCTAAGTCCTTTATCTATAGTCTCCTGACTTACACCAGCTAATTTACCTGCGTTTACGTATGCCTGTAAGGTATTTGCTGCAATGCCAGTTTGATCTGCCATCTTACCAAAACTATCAGCAGAATCTATTGCACCTTTTATAGTTGTTGCGAAAGCCCCTGCGGATAAAATTACACCAAATGCTGCAAATGTTTTATTAAGACCTGCCATAGCTAGTCTTAAATTCTTTACTCTGCCCTGTACACCCTGCATAGAGTTTCCAAGACGTTTTATAGATCCAGCACCAACAGTTTTAGCAGCTACAACTAAATCAAACTTTGCCATTTATTTACTCTCCTTATTCATTTTTTGTAAAGCTGCAGCTTCCATAATTTGAATATTCTCGAATAGTGCAATAGGATCATCTACTTTATACATTCTAATCACTTCTAATACACATGCATAGTGTAATCCTATAACTCCATTAAAACCTATATGCCATTGTGATTGTACTTTTAGAAACATATCTACAGTTTCCCAATTCTCTGCATAAACAAAAAATTCATCCTTCGGTTTTTCTTGTTTATCAACAACAATACCTAAAACAGCGTTATCTTTATCAGTCTCATCGATGACTACTGAACCTGATGCCCAATATTCAGCAGCCTCTATTAGTTTTTTTTTGTAAATCTCCTCATTTGATTGAATAAAAGTCATACCAACAGCAGTTGCAAAACCTCTTACCTCTAATAATTGATTTAAAGTATTTTTATTAAAAGGTACTTGAGAACCATCTGCAGCCTCCATATCATCCCAACCTACTAAAACTTCTTTTGTAACATCTACCTCATCTATTTGCTTATCATCAATCATTTTTATCATTTCTCTAAACCTAGATTGAGAAACATTTTTGAAATGTGCAGTAAATATTTCTGTATGAACTGAACCATCTTTATTTACATTAACTTCTACTTTCCATTTATAAGATGGACTTTGGTCAATAACAAAAGGCATAATAATACTACGTTTACATAGTAAGAGTAGACCCTTTTAGATATGAATGCAACTTTAGGTATAAACTAAACTAAATTCATTATTTGCTGCTGCTGTAGGTACTGCTCTAAATGGTAATGAAAGCATGATAATACCGTCTGACTCTTCGTATGTTGGGCTACCTAAATCTGTTTGTGGACAAGAAACAGTAATTTTATTACCTGCAGTTGTACCATGAAGCCATGTATTAGTGCCAGTAGAAGATCCTGTAGCGTCTGTGAAAAAGTTATGAGAAGATAGTCCAACTGATTCTACTACAAGGTTTCCTGATGGCCTACGGTCAGTAATTAGAACCTCTTTTGTACCTCCTACTAATTCTCTATATACAGTTTCATTATTAAAATCTAAACTCCAAGATTGCAATGCTGCAGCAAAACCAAAGATTGAAAAATTAGATGTACTGCCATTTTTAAAAATTAATGGTGCTGCTTGATTGCTAGTTGTTACTGTTGGTACTGCCTGATCTGTTGGAGTTGTAAATATTCCCTGCATGCTAAAAGATATTGTAGGTATTTCATTAAGAGAGCAATTAATAGAAAAACTACCTCGACAGCCTTTCACAATATGTCTTACACCATCAATATTTACATGTATGGTAACGCTATCAGTAGGAGTACCATCTGGTGCATAGGTAACAGAAGTAGAACTTACTATTGCTTCTGTCATGCCACACGCTTTTAAAATTGCTCCATATTTAGGGGCTGTACCAACAGAACCAGAACCCGACATTTCCACCGAAAAGGTTACATTTACTCTCTGATTAGCAAGTAATACTTCATAGTTTCCTAAGTATGGCCTGATAAAATCTCTTTCTACCTCATCAGCAACAATAGGTTCTATAGATAAATCCTTTACCTGTACATAATTAGCTGTGCCTGTTGGTGTAGGATCAGTTCCGTAAGTAGATTCTGCTTTTGCAAGAATAGATCTTCTTCTAAAAAGTTTTGCCATTACATCAAAGAAATTAAATACTATGTACTCATATTAATGCCTTTCTACTACTTAAGCCTAATTATTGCGTTAAATCGTCTATTTCTGTTCTATATCTAACTATATAATCTGCACTTATTACACCTCCAGGCTGATCCGCATCTATTAATTCACTTGTTGTATCTCCAGGTTGTACATCAATAGCCAAACCATTTAATGTTAAATCTGACATTATTTTTGCATGCATAGATTCAACAGTAGGATCTGCAACTTGATCTGGTATATCTCCTCTTACTATTACACTTACACGTACTGTTAAAGAATGGTCAAGAGTAGGTAAAGCTGTATTCTGTTCTACTGAATCACCTTGAAACTCTACTACTAATGCAGGTGTTTCTCCTCTTGTTAAAGGCACTACTCTACTTCTATAAATCCTTGTTCCTACTCCAGTTGTATTAGCAAGTTGTGTAACAATTCTTGCCAGTATGTTTTCTCTTTTTGTTGTCATGTTTTCTGTATTGAGAGTTCACAAAAAGTACCATCATTTAATTTCCTTACTTCTCGAACTGTATATGCAACAGAATCAACTGTTATAGATGCACCTGCTATTAAACTTCCAAAATCAGATGTTTTTGCTCTTAATACATAATCAGTAGACATTATAAAATCACCTGCTAAAACTTGATCTGGCTGATTTAAAACACCTTTTCCTGTTGTTCCTCCAGAAGTACAAGAAACACCAAAATCATTAAGCATTGCGTTAATACTTGCTGCAGGTTCAGTAAATGCCATTATTCAGCAATTTTTGTTGTTTTTTTTGGTTTTTGTTTAGATATTTCTGCTTTTCCTCTATCAATTAAAAATTGCCCATCGAAATCAGAAACATCATAAACTTTACCCTTTTCAAGATGTACTCCTGATGCAGCAGTTGCTTTTAATACTTTAATTTTCATAGATAAAAAAAGGGGTCATTTAGACCCCTATATAATTTGTTTATTAAGTTGTAATGTCAACAATCGCAGCAACGGATTCTGCATGCTGTAATGCTACATCAAACGCAACAACCGCTTTAACGCTTGTTAAGTTTTTCTGGAAGTCATCGCCTGACTCTCCAACGCTGATTTCTACACCACCGCCAAAGATTCCTAGTACAACTTGTGTAAAGTCTGCAAGAATTAATGCTGAACATACACCTGAAGAACTACCTTTAGTGAGGTTAGAAGGTACGTTGTTTGTCATCGCTAGAGGATAACCATTAACTGCTAAAGGTGTTTCACCTCTACCAATAGCCATAAGGTTATTGTTAACAATGTACTCACCGCCAGAAGTCTTAAGCTTTTTAATAGCTCCCATAACTTTAGCGTTTGTTAGATATGCAACTGAATCTGGATTAACAGCAGCATTATCTTCCATCATTGCAGTTTCTAAATCTACAATTTTGTCTAATGTGATAGCACCACCGTTAGTGCCGATAGCAACTGAATTAATACCAGATTGATTTAAAATTCCTGTTGGCTGTCCTGAAGAACCAGAACCAGAAATAATACCTGCATCAATACCTACATTAATTCCTCTTTGTAGTTGATTTCTAACGATACCTTCAATTCCTGGAGTTGCTTGGATAAGCATATTTCTAGAGAATTTTGAAAAACTGGCTAAAGTTTTTGGTGTCATTGAAATCTGATCAAATGTACCCTCTGATTGTGAGATACTTGCAGTTTCAGAACTTAGATATGCACTTGATGCAACTCCACTTGTACGAGGAATAGCAACATCACCTGAAAGACCTGTTAAAACAGTAGTTCCAAGCTCAACCATTTTTGAAGCATTTCTCAATTCTTCAATAAAATCATCAGCCCTTAAATCTGTTGGTACGATGTTGCCACCCTGATTAGCAGTAGCAGTATTGTATGTAGCTCTTGTTAAAGCAGAGAATGGAACAAAATAACCACCATTCTGTTGATTTCTTTGTCCATACTTGCTTAATTCTTCTGAAATTTCTCTTGCGAAACCAGAGCCATAAGATGACCAATCTCCAGTAATAGCACCTTGTAATAGTGCAGATACTTTGTAGTCTCTTGCTAGATACTCTTTTTCTTTTTTGTTTAGCTGTTCTTCAACTGGTGCAACAGTTTCAACTGGTTTAGCTTCAATTCTTTCTAAGATTGCAGCCCTGCATGCATCAGCACTAGAACCATTTTCAATCATTTGATCTGCTAAATCGCCAAAATCGTGACGACTGCACATTGATTGTATCTCTTTAATGCGTGTACGCTCTTTAGAACCTGCCTGTTTTGCAGCTTCACTACGCACCACTTCAAGATCTTGAGGTGTGGAGGTCATAGATAATTCCTCTGTATTAGTAATGTTTTCTGGATGCGTATTTAAACGCTTATCCTCAATAATAGACTGATTTCCCTGCGTATGCATAGTATTTGAATCTATAAGACTTCTTCCTATCATTGAAGATGGATCTGCTGGCGAACTTACAAGGCTAACCTCAAAGGGTTGCCACCGAGTAGCCACAAAAGCGTTATTTCCCTCTATTTCTCTTTCTTCCATCTCTAAAATCTTATAACCAACGCTAATTGACCTTATTATTCCATCATCTATATCTCTTTTTATTTCCTGTGCCTTTGCATTTCTGCTTAATTCGATAACTGCCCTACCTTTTTTCTTATCTTTATCTTTATCTAAATACGCTCTCCTTACTATGCCTACTAATTCGTCCATATTGTGATTCCACAATACAGGGGCTACTCCTCCATTAAGTCTGCTGAAGTCTATAGAACCTTCTTCGTGACTAAGAATTTCAGTACCAAAATTTCTTTCAACAGGAAATTCAGAACTAAAAGGTATTTCATAAGTGCGATCTTCTACAGCGTTAAAAGATGTCTCTCCACTACGCTTAAGTATTTTTGTTGCACTTCTTAATGAATCAATCTTTGTAAGTGTTGAAAACTTATGACCAACCTTTACATCAGTTGCTTCAAAGTCTCCATCAACTTCTCTATATACAGTAATTAGTGCTGCTGGATCATCTTCAGTTCCAGTAATTTCAAATTCTGAGTCAGGCACATTGATTGTGCCATCTCTTTCTATACGATCAATAACACCTCTAGCTGTACCGCCTGAAGCGTTCCACCTTACAGAATCACCAACTGATAATGCGTCTGGTGCTGCACGTTTTTTTAGTTTTTTAGGCATACTACGTTCACGTATTTTTTTTATTGTAGCCGATTTTGCATCGCTGAAACTTTTACCTGAATCACCACCCCAAGCAGCCCATGCAACTCTACCTTTTGATGGATAGCCCTCGCCTGGACTAAAACCTTTTCCTTCTTTATCTACTTCATGTCTAGCAAACCATGCTGACATAGCTATCACAACATCAGGACTTAATTCATTACCACTTAATATTTGTGTTGCTCTTCTTGCAGCAACTTCTGTACCGCCAGCCCTGCCTTCTTTCTTCCAATCTCTATAGCGTTGTGCTTCTTCTCTCATGCCCTTAGTAGGCATCAGATCTATTTTTACACCATTAATAGTTGCCACTTGCCTTATCTCCCTTATCTTCTGCATCCTCTCCTGTAGGTTCAGGAGTATCACCAAAAGGATCAATAGTATTTACTGGTTTAAATTGAGAGCCTCCCGATTTGTTAACAGCACTTGGATCAGAATCAGTAATAATATTTAATTCATCTAACCTTGCCAGTTCACTAGCTCTTGATACTAATAATTCATCAATATCACCACCATTTTCAGATACACAATCAGATAAAGTTTTAAATCCACTTCTTACTGCATCTTTTTGTGCTGCTATTTCTCTTTGTGGGTCAACATAACTATATCCTCTACATACCCATTTAATTTTTTCATACCTTTCAGGTTCAGTTGAATATGTAGGCAAATCTAATTCTTTACTTATTACAGCCATTTCTAACCATGCCTCGAATAATGGCTGATAAAAATTTTGTTTTAACATCTGCTGTACTGTTCTCCAATTATCACGATCTTGCAAAAGTGATAAACGACTAGAACTGTAATTAGACTGAGAATAATCAGAACTTATCGCTTCATAGCTACAGCCTAAACCGCTTGCTGTACTGCGTAGCATAGCCCTTAAAAATGGTTCAAATTCTCCATTAGGTGCATCCATGTTGGGTATGTTTACACTTTCACCAGGAGCTAAATATTTAAACTGACCAGGCTCAAAACTTGTCACCCTTTGATAGTCATATACCTCACCACCTGAATCTAATTCTCCTTCTGGACTTGTAATAAATCCCATTAATGCACTACTTGCTCTAGCCCTTATAGTTTGACTTTCTATAAAACCGTCTAACTGATGTAAATGCATTATCGAACTAGTGAACCAACTATTACCTCTATGCTGTGATGGTCTTTGTGGCATAAACAGATGAAATACATCTTTTGCAGAAACAATAATATGTTGTTTCTTTCCTAGTGGTGCTGCAAAATTTCCATCACCAGGATGTTTTGTTAAAAATGCATAACTAACTGGCCTTCCTTCAGGAGATAATTCAATACCTAACCGCCAAGTATTTTTTACGTTCTTTCTAACTCCCTGATAATTTTCATCCAACATATCTGCTTCTACAACTTCTAATGAAAAAGGGATTTTGCTTCTTCCATATGCTTTTCTATGAATAACAACAAAACATTCTCCGCTTTCAATCATTGACCTAACACTAAGCCTTTCTAATTCAGAAAAACAAAGAACACCTTTTACATCGCAGCTATCTCTTCTACCCCATTTGCTCCAAGCATTTTCTATCTTTTCATTTTGTCTGACATCTAATTTTCCTCCACGTTGTTTTAATACCTGTGCTTGCATCCTTACACCCTGTCCAACTATCTGATTAGTTGCATATCTAAGAGCATTGGCAGCATAGTTATTATCATTTATAAGTTGTCTTACTCTGTTTCTAGTAGTCCTAATACCACTTTTCCAATCTTGATCTGGGCTAGTTTGACTAACCATCCAATCCAAAGTAGTGCGATCTACTGAAGCTGCTTTATAAATTCTGTGCATTTTTGCACGTTTTTTATTTGCAGAATTATCAGAATTAGAGGTAAATAAGCCCCTCCAAGCGTTTTTTAAGCCCATTTAAGCCCTCCTAAAAGCGTACAAAGAGATTTTTAGGATCACCAAGACCCTGTTTTATTAGCGATGAACGCTGTTCGCTAAATTTTCTTGCTGCTAATTGACTTTGCAACTTTCTTAGCTCTGCTAAGTCAACACGCTTAAATGTTCTATCTCCTATTGAGTATTCAGCAGCCATATCAGTAGCTATAGCTCTTATTGCTGCTGTTACTGTGTCATAATCTATTTCTGTTTGTGTTCTATTATCAATAGCTCCAGGAGTTCCAGAATATTGCAAAGATTGCTTTACTTCTAGCTGTCCAGATCCAATTTCAAAGACTTTTCCACTCTTGAATGCTCTTGCAGCCCAGAACCAATCTCCAGCATCAAAATTTGTACTGGCTGCAGCACTAATAGTAAATTGCCATCCTGTGCTGTTTTGATATTGAGTTCCTGTAGCTGTATGACCTTCAGATGATGTATTAGTTCTTAGGTAATATTCTAATGTCCAATCAGGACTGCTAATATTCTCATTTATTCCAGCAGTTGTTGCATCGTCTACCCATTCAATAGTAGTACCTGCTGTAATGATGCTAGGTAAATTACTAATCCACATTTTTACCTCTACCAAGAATTAACATAATTAGACTGCGTAGGCTTATTAGCTATTGTAGCGTCCTTATGGTTTCTTACATTATCCTTATTAACTATTCTTTTCTCTAAAGTATCCCAAACTGTTTTTCTATCAAATCTACCTAAATATAAATACAAAGCTGCATAACTATATACCCATACATCTAAGCACTCATTTCTTTGACCTGATGGCAATATCCATTCTGCAATTTGAAAGCCTGATTTATTCTTTTTTAACTGCTGCTTTTCTGCTGTTATCTGTTTAAAATATTCTTCACTTGTCGTACTGTGAAAATGTATATAACCAGTAGAATTTTTCTTATTATTTTTCAATCTTCCCATCAATAAAGTTTTTATAGTATCAACTCCTACTGGATAAACTTTTGCACCTTTACTTAAACTTCTACCTTTTAAATTTATATCTACTCTTGAAGGTCTACTGATAGGTGGTTTATTTCTTTGTGATTGTCCTTTAATAGCAATGACTCCCTGTGCCTGTCTTTCTCTTGCATATTGATAAACTTCACTTGTATGCAAACCACCGCTATCAATAGCTGTAATAGCAGGTTTTATTGTATTTCCTGATTTATGTTCATATTCTCTATTTATAAAAAAATCTAACTGTTCCCATACATATTTTTGATGAGGATCTCCATTAATTACATGATGTTCTATTAACCATGATTCTTCTCCAGCACCCCATCCCCAAGTGCTAATTTCTAATCTATCTATTTGACAGTCAACACCTTGAGTAATACATAAAACACCTTCTGGGCAGCTTCCTTCTTCATATGCCTCACATCTTTTTAATAAACCTTCAACACTCATTTTATTTACATAATCCAGTTCAAAAGTTTCACTCAATCTTGTATTAGTAAATGTTTTCATTAAAGGGTAATCACCTTTAGCAGCTATAAATTCTTCTGCTAAATTTTTCCAAGATAACCAACCTAAAGGGCTATATAAACCACTTAATCTATAACCTGCTGTAATACCATCACCTTTTTGCTGTGATTTCCATTTACCTTCTCTTAAAAATTGTGTTTTATAAGTTTCATCAAATTTTTGCTCACAAGAAATACATTTATATTCAACTTTATCAAGATTTTTTTCATCAAATATTAAATTAGGCCAAACCAGTTCTTGATACGCTCCACATAAAGGGCAAGGGATCTCATAAATATTCATATTGCTTTTTAAATATTCTTTTTCTATACGTGAAAAATCTTTAATCGTTGGTGTACTTGTTAATAAAATTTTTCTATCAGGAAATGTTGTTGCCCTTTTGATTGCTAGTTCTACTGGATCTCCTTCACCGTCAACATCACTTACAAAAGAATCCACCTCATCCATAAGAACATATTTACAAGGTGTACTTCTTAGACCTGTTGCAGAATTACTTCCAGTTAATATAAAAAATCCATTTGGAAAATCTTTACTCATAATTGTATTTCCGCTATCTCTTTTTCTAGGTGGTGCAATTTTTTCTCTTAAACATGGTGTTTCTGAAATCATCGGATCTAATCTTTGCTTACTTAATCTTTTACTCATTTCTAAAGTTGCATTAACAATCAATGCAGGTGCAGGGCTATGGTCAATAATCCAACCTAAAAAGCTATTCATAAGCTCAGTCTTTCCTGACTGTGAACTAAACATTAATACTATTTTTTGATATTTTTTGCCTGATAAATCATCTGCTGGTTGTTTCATATAAGGAGTCCTATCAGTTCTCATTCTTCCAGGCTCACTACTACTTTTACTGCTCAATACTCTGTGCTTATCTTGCCACTCACTAACAGATAATGGCTTTGTTGGCCTAAGACCTTCTAAAAATCCTAATTCCCATGCGTTCATTTTGCTAAATTCTCTAATGCTTGCCTATGTTCTTCAGTAATTATTTCATGTATTACTTTTGGATCTTTTTCACCTGCTAATTGATTTGCTAAACGACTAGCAATAGTAAATAAACTTTCTCTTATAGCTCTACCTTTTGCAAAACTTGATTTTTTTATTTCTTCAGTACTAATTAAAGCTCCTTTCTTTTCTTCTACATCTAATTTTGCTAATTCTGCTAAAAAATATTCTCGCTTTGCTTTACTTTCTCCATAACTAGGTATCTCTTCAGTTGTTTTATTACTAATTTCTTCTTTAAGATTTTTTCTTACAGATAAATTCTTACTTGGTGGTGCTTGTAAATCCCATAACCTAAAAGCCTCCTCCTTGTTAACTAATCTTTTGCCATTGTGGTTGACAACTGCACCATCTAGTTTTCCCTTCTTCACTTTCTGTGAAACCGCTTGCCTTGACACGTTTTTCAACATAGCCAACTCAGTAAATGTTATAAGCATTTAGTTTTATTTGTTAACCATACGTACCCATATTACTAAACTTGTAAACCAACTACATCCCCCCACGCTAGAAAATTTTCGAGCCTTCGGATGACCCACGATAAAACGACTAGAAAGAACCTAGTAGTAGCAAGGCATCTAAGGGTTCTTACGCTTTATTTCCTTATTTACATTAGTTTGTAACTGTTTTCGTAGATATAAGCCAAAGGTTGACTTTACTTTATCCTCTACTACCTTCTTAGCAGGGAATATTGCATTGTAATTTGTAGAGTTAACAGCAATAAACAATGCACGTAACTTAAAG
>MDTA01015770.1_pt1 | contig 14920 bp, 7 predicted proteins | sample 811151 | NCBI WGS metagenome assembly MDTA01 (sample SAMN05326648, study PRJNA326480) | marine metagenome | isolation source: seawater | place: Indian Ocean: South | collected 2010 | reverse complement strand
AAGAAGCGTCGCGAGCTCGAGCGCGACGTCAAGGCCAAGGACCTCGACTTCGAGTTCAGGCAGCGCAACCTGGAGCGGGAACGCAGGATCAAGCAAGATGCGCTCGAGCAGAAGCACCGCGATCTGGAGCGCGAGCTGGCTTGGCCTGTGAACAAGCTCGTGCCCGCGAACGCCACGAAGGAGGAGCGCAGGATCGCCAACCGCGAGGCGAACGAGCGGCTCAAGGCGCTGGCGCACCGGCGCAAGACGCTGGAGCGCGAGCACGAGGTGGTTTTGCAGTCGCTGACCAAGCGCCAGCGGGAGCTCGAACGGGAACGGGACATCGACATCGCCAGCCGCGAGTCCCGATGGACCGCCCTGCACAGGGAGGACGACGAGCTCGACAGGTCCATCAAGGCTGAGCACGCGGAGGAGGTCAAGGCGCTCGAGGATGCCCGCGCGCAGGCCGAGAGGGCCGCCGCCGAGCGCCGCGCGGCGATCGAGCGCGACATCGCCGACGGCGAACGAGCCGTCAACGCCAAGCTCGAGGCGCTCGAGAAGGAACGCGCCGAGCTCGCGAAGCGACGCGAGGCGGCCGCCGCGGAGGAGCGCAGGCTCAAAGCGGAGGAGGCCCGGAAGAACGCGGAGGAGGTCTCGCAGGAGATGAAGGCGACCAAGGAGCGGCTGGCGAAGAAACGAGCCGAGGAGGCGGAGAGGCTTAAAAAAGAGCGGGAGAAGCGAGACGCCGAGGAGGCGCGCGAACGGGAGGAGAAGGCGGCGCGCGTCAAGGCCGAGGTGGACAAGGCGGCCGCTGAGCAGGCCAAGAAGCAGGCGGCGCTGGACAGCGCCAAGGCTGCGCGCGTCGCCGCCGCCAAATACGCCAGGGCGAAGGCGGACGCAGAAAAGGCAAAGTTCACGAAGGAAAAGGCGGAGGAACGCGCGAGGGCGGACAGGCTACGTGCCGACGCCAAAGCCGCCGCCGCGGCGAAGAAAGCGCAGGAGAAGGCCAAGGCGGACAAGGCCAAGGCGGCGGAGAGAGCCAAAGCGTCGGCGATCAAGGCCAAGGCTGAGGAGAAGGTGCGGAGGGAGCGTGAGGCTAAGGACGCGGAGTCGGCCAAGGCCAAAGCCGCCGCCGACAAGGAGAAGAGACGCGTCGCCGCGGAGAAGGCCAAGGCGGCCGCCAAGGCTAAGCGCAAGGCGGACGTCAGAGCCGGCAAGGACGACTCGCACAAGCGCATCGACGCCAGCGTCCTCGCGGCGCTCGCGCTCGGCGCGGCGGGCGCGGTGCTCCTCGCCAACGTCCTGCCCAGGGGCGGCGGCGATTCGGGCAAGAAGAAGAAGAAGAACGCCAAGTCCGGCGGGTCCAAGTCCGGCGCGTCCACCCCGGGATCCGTCTCGGGCGTCAGCGACGTGACGCTCGGGTCGTCCCTCAACACCACCCCCCGCACCGACCTCACGCCGTCGGGTTCGCACCATCTCGAGGTGACCAACTACCCGAGCTCGCTCAACACGACCCCAGCCGGCACCGGCACCCCGTTCTCCATCACCGGGACGGACGTGTCGTCCATCGGCGCCGGCAGCTCCGCGGCGAACACGGCGAGGACGATGGACAGCAAGCACTCGTCGCCGATGAAGTCGAACCTATCGGAAAAATCCGACACCGGGCACATGTCCGACCTCGACGACCAGGACCTCGTCTCGCCTCCCAACACCGCGCGATCGGGAGAGGAAGGCCCGGGAGACGCGAACGCCCAGGAGAAGAAGGAGCGCACCGGTCCGAGGGTCCCCAAGCTCCCGCTGTTCCGGCTGTTCGGCAGGGGCACGCCGCCGGGAAGCGCGAAGGAACCCGAGCCCCCGCGGGGACCCGAAGACAAACCCGAAGAACTTAAGCAGATTCAATCGCAGAGCGGTCAGGCGCAGGGTGGTCAATCGCAGACGGCGCCTCAGCAGGCGCCGTCCCCGTCGGGCGGCAAGACATCGCCCTCGCCGCGTTTCACCGAGATGCAGCACGAGCTCGCGAACGAGGCCGCGGACCAGCTCAAGGAGGCGTTGGAGATCACAGCCGCTCGCGCCGCCGACGCCCTCGCGTCGGAGGTGCAGCTCAAGTTTCAGCTCGAGGAGGCCAGGAGGCGGATGAAGTCGTTGGAGGAGAGGCAGGCGACGCTGCTCACGGTGGTGGAACGCGAGCGCGCCGCGAAACTCCGCGCCATAGAGCAGGCCGCGGGCGTCGCCGCCGCCGCCGAGACGCTCGCCGAATCCGCCCCCGGCGCGGACCCGCAGGCGCTTTCCAAGACGGCCAAGGACGCCGCCGCGGATACGTACGAGGACGCCATGTTCTCCCCGTCGACCCGCGACGCCGACGCCGGCGTCGCGCTCGACGCCATGGACGCCAAGGCCAAGGCGCAGCTCGACAAGGCGGACGCGGCGTTGGCCAGGCTGACGCGGGAGAAGTTCGAGGCTGAGCGTCGCATGGCGGATGAGAGAGCCGCGTGGGAAACGGCCCTCGCGGCGGCGCACGCGCGCGAGGCGGAGCTGGCGGAGCTGCTCGACAAGCAGAAGACGCGGGAAAAGGAGCTGGCGTCGCGGCGGACGGAGATAGAGGCGGAGATCGAGGCGGAGATCGAGGCAGGGGACGTCGCATCCTCCAAGGCTGCGGCGGAGAAGGCGGCGGAGCTGAGGGTGGTCACCGCGGCGGCTGAATCCGAGATTGCCGAGGCGCAGAGGAGGGCGTCCGAACTCGGCGAGGAGCTCGCGCTCGCCACGTCGAGGGTCGAGAAACGCGAGCGCGACCACGCCGACGAGGTGCAAGCGGCGGTGGCGCACGCGCAGCGCACGATGGAGACGGTCGCCGCCGCCGCCGCCGCCGATTTGGAGGCGGCCAACGCTAAAAACGCGCAGCTGAGCGTCGCGCTCGCGGAGAAGGAAGCGCAGGAGCGCAGCCTTCGCGAACGCCTCGCGGAGGCGACCGCGGCGGCGAGCCAGCAGTCGATGTCGGCGAACACGTCCACTGCCTTCTCCGACGCCGCGTCCGACTTCAAGAGCGAAGGGGGGTACAACAGCGCGAGCCAGTCGGTTCCCCAGAGCGACGTCAACACCCCCGAGACGTCTCCGCGGGATTCCGAGCCGTCCGCGATCGAAGTAGGCGGCACGCCGTTCGTGACCCCGGGGGCGATACTGAATACCCCGGGCGGGTCCGCGTACGCCAGCGCGAAGTCCACGCCGGCGCACTCCGCGCGGGGCGGCCCCGGCGGCATACCCCCGCCCCCCAAGTTTGGGGAATCTCCGACGAAAGCTGAGCTGCGACTCAAGGCGACGCAAGCGGAGGCGCGCGCGGAGGCGACGGAGCGCGCGCTCGCCAGCGAACGCGCGGAGCTGGAGCGCGTGCGCAAGGAGATCGCGACGCTCCGCGTGGAGCAGGGCGCGTGGGAGAAGGCGGCGTCTCCGGCGACGTCTCCGGCGAAACCGTCGGCGGCGGAGCGCGAGCGACGCGTGCGGGAGGCGACGGCGGAGGCGCTGAGGGAGGCGGTGCGTGTCGCGCTCGCGTCGGGGGTGAACGAGGCGGAGCTGAGGGAGGCGATGATGGCGCGGGGTGTGGACGTCGACGGCATACTCGACACCACGCAGGTTAAGAAGTGAGCCCGTGAGTGATGAGACGTTAAACCGTGTGTGTCGTTACAAATCCATCGCGAGTCGGAACGTCGCGCGAGCGCCGGTCGTCAGTCGTTCACGCCGCCTCGCCCCGTCGACCCCGGTTGGTGGTCTCGGCGACGGGGTCGCTCGAGTCCGAACCGCCGGGCGCGTCCTCCCCGGTCTTGACGCCCTCCCCGGTCTTGACGCCCTCCCCTCGACCCCCCGCCGACTTCGCCCCGCCGCTCGCCACGCTGGTGCACAGGCTCTTCGTCACGCCGCTCTCCGCCAGGTCCGCGAGCTTGTTCAAAAACACCAACACCTCGCCCGGATCTCTGACGCTGAAACGCGCGTTGGTGGGCTTCGGGACGGTGGACACGATGACGCCGGCGCCGCACTCCTTCGGCGCCTCTCTCAACTCGTGAAACGCGTCCTCGTCCGTGTGATCGTCCCCAAAGTACAACGACATGATCTCCCCTTCCGCGTATCCGTACCTCCTGCGCAGGTCCAGCTCCCCGAGGAGAAAACTGAGCGCCTTTCCCTTGTCCCACGCCACCCTGGGTTTCACCTCGAAAACCTTGCGACCCTCTGCTTTTTTGAGTCGCTTCGGATCGGCGGCGACGGCGCGGTGCACGACGTCTTGCACCGCGCCCCACCACTTCTGCTCGCAGTTGCGGTAGTGCACGGACACGCAGAACTTGTTGTGCTCCACGTTGGCGCCCGGGATGTCGCTCACCGCCTCCTTGCACCACAGGTACACGCGATCCATCACCGCGGGCGCCCACGGCGCGGGCTGGTGGAGCTCGACGTGATTGTCGTCGTCGCACTTGGGACCGACGATGTCCAGCCCGTGCGACCCGGCGTAGTAGAGCTGCGGCAGGCGGACAAAGTCGTACACCTTCTCGCGGGACCTGCCGCTGATGATCGCAGTGGGATACAGCGACGCCACGCGGCTCACCGCGTCGCGCATCTCATCCGTCATGTACGCCTTGTCCGGGTTGGAGACGATGTCGGATATGGTGCCGTCGTAGTCGAGGAATACGGTCAGGAGCTTGCCCTGCGCGACAGCCCTGAAGCGATCGAAGGACTCGATCGCGCTGGGATGGTGCGTCTGTGTAAGGGGGATGAGGGGGACGGGGATCAGCGTGGGTCGGTGATGCGTCGTCGGCGCGTCGAGTCGACGCCGGCGATCCGATCGCGCCAAATCTCTTCTAGAAGGGTTGGTGCGAGGGACGCGGGCGCGGGCGCGGGGTTGGCCCGTCGCGGGCGGGGCGAGACGCGGCGCGGTTTCGTTCGTCGGCGCTCACCTTCCAGTCCTCGTAATCCTCCCAGTACTTCTCCGTCGGCCTGGGGCGGGACAGCTCGGGATGCTCCTCCTCGCCCTGCGACGCCAGCGAGCCGCTGGAGAGCGTCATCGTGACTCAGCGCGCGGTCGTATCCGTCTCTTCGAGATGCGTGCCGGGCCCCGCCCCTCGCGCGCGCGACGCGCTCGAGGGGCCGCTCCTCTCGGCCGCGTCGCCGCGCGCGACCTACTCGAGGTCGAGCTCCTCTCGGCCGCGCGTCGCCGTCCTCACCTCGCGACGCACAGCCGCCCAACCCCCCGGCGGAGGTCGCTTTTTACCGGCCCAACGGAAATTCTCCCCTCGCTGCGTCGCGTGCGAGCCCGGGGCCTTTGGTCGTCCGAGTCCCGCCGCGACTCGCGCTCTCTCCGCCGCGTCGAGCTCGTTCGCTGGCTGGATACTTTACGTCGCGGCGTTGACCGTCGTCAGCGCGCGCGGCGGCTTTGTGCTCCCGCGCGCCCAGCACGCGCCTCGCGAGGCCGGTTGAGGAAATTCCCAGGCGAGAGCACCGGTGCCAGTGGGGACAAGTCAGCTTTGACGGCAACGGGGGCGAATTTTCCCAGCCGCAAAACCTAACCGGTTCGCCTGTGCGCTGGCCTTTTCCGCGGTCACGGCCGTGTGGTCGGGTTCGAGACTTTTTTCCAAAATACGCAAATAGCCACACGCGGTGTGTTGTGCAAATGGGATATAATGCCTCGCGGTTCGTATGAGCAAACAGTTCGACGAGCGTCGACGCTTTCCGCCCCAGCCCGTCGCAGATCGCTTTTTCCCAGACCGAAAGCTAATCCACGAAGCTGATTCGCGATCGAAGAAGATGTTTTTTGAGATTCGCAACCCTTTTCGGCCAGACTCTAACTCCTCCGCTGTGCGAAACCTCGGGGCGGTATTTCGGAAACTCGAAAACCCCTACTCTAACGTAGCGCTCTCATTGGCCGGACGGATCACGGAGATCTCGGACGCAAATTCGAACCTGCTGATTCACTTTGCACCCCTATTTTTCACCGAGACAGGGGTATTTTTAACGCAATCGACCCCTATTTTTGGCGAATCTCTGCATTTGCCGAGATCCTATGGGCCACAGGTTGGAACATCCGATCAGTTTCCGTGCCAAATACGCACTTTTTGGGCGCGCCGAGGGGTGTTTTTTTCCACACCCAATCACTTGGAGCCAAATCAGCAGCGCGGAGAGGGTAGTAAGCCTATCACGTCGCGGTATCGTGAATCCGACTTGCGTGAACCCTCGTTCACGGGCTATTCGCGGTTAGCTTTTGTGCGAAAAGAGTCCGTTCGGTCGTGACAGCAGGAGGGCTCTCTGTGTGCTGGTGGGAGTTTTCTCTCCTGGCGACCTCGGCCGTGCTGGCGCGCCACTAGCTGGGCGCGCAGTCCTTTCGCGCGTGGAAACGGGCTGGACCTCGGTCGCATCGCTCGTCGGCTAAGTCTCAGCGGTGCGCTTCGCGACCGGGGTGGTCGCGTCTCACGAGCGACGCGCGTCTCCGCGGGGGTAATCTCCGGGGTTCCATCGTGCTCTGCGAGCGCCGAGCGCGGAGTCTTCTCGGAGTCCACGGGTTCGCGTAGCGGGCGAGCGATCGCGCGGAGCGAAAGCGGCACACGGCGCTGATACCCACGCGTGTGCGCACGTTCGTGAGCGGTTAAGCGGAATCAGCCGCGATGCAGGCGCCTCAGGGAGCGGGTAAGTCCGCGCGCCGGCCCGGTTCCATCGGGGAAATCCGCACCTCCACCTTCTCTTTCCCTTCCCGTATGCGCCAGCAGCCTGCACTTTTCGCTTCCCGCGGGAAAAAGCCTTGGCGCGGAGAGCCCGCCGGAGACGCGCGTCCCCGCGTGACTCGCGCTCTCCGCGTCCTCGCCGACCGCGGGAAGTTAATCCTCGGGGGGTTGCTCGATTGATACTCGAACCTCGCGACGCGAACCGGGCTCGCGTCGCGACAACGCGTCCCACGTCGACGCGCTCGGCGAGGCGAGAAGAATCCATCTCCCTCGGCTACCCGATTGGAACATCGCCCCCCTTCTTCGCGACTGACGTCGACATCCCTCCCGCGATCCGTCCCGCAGTCGTCACGTACGACCCGGCGCAGGTTGATCCGAGCAACATCAACGGGGCTGCTCCGAGCAACATCAACGGGGAGCAGTACCTGGTGAGTCACCGCCCGCCGAGATGATCTCTCGTCGTCGGCGGCGCGCCCCCTCTCTCTCGCGCTCTCGTCTGTTGGTTCAGACACGTCGCTGACCGTCCGTTGTCATTTTCCCCGCCCGAATCGAAACAGCGCGCCGCGTATGCCACCTACGACCCGTACGGATACAGCGGCATGATGGCCTACGGTCAGCAGACCATGGTGGCGCCGCACATGATGGGCGGCTTGCAGAGCGCGAGGATGATGCTGCCGAGCGAGATGGAGGAGGAGCCGGTGTACGTCAACGCCAAGCAGTATCACGGCATCCTCCGCCGTCGCGCGGCGAGAGCGAAGGCTGAGAGCGAGAACCGCCTGATCAAGTCGCGTAAGCCCTACCTCCACGAGTCGAGGCACAACCACGCGCAGCGCAGGGTCCGCGGCGCCGGCGGTCGTTTCCTCACCAAGGCGGAACTCGCAGAGCTCGAGAAGAAGAACGGGGGCGCGGCTGACGGCGGCGAGGACAAGGACAAGGCGGGCTCGTCGGACGCGAAGCCTAATGGAAACGGCGACGCCAAGACGGAGACGAAGGCGGCCAAGGGGAAGAAGGGAAAGAAGTGAACCAACGCGAAGGTGTCACCGATCGGATTGATGATTCTTTCCCCCGTCGGCTCGCCGCCGTCGATGTAGATATAGGACGTCGTCGGTTGGATCAGGCGACGACGAAGTTGAGGGGGAGGATTCGGGATTGGCTAGTAGACGGTGCAGCTAGCCGGACACTAGCACCACGAGGGTCGGCGCCGTCGCGCAGAGGGCGGCGGGGCGCATTCGCCCCGGCGCCCCACTCGCGCAGCAGACGCCAACCGTGAAATACAGACAAGACGTACTAACCGGTAAACGCGAGTCTAATTTCGGTTTGCGCCCTGACTGAACCGCCTGTAACGCTTTTCTCGGCTCGGGCCAATCAGAGGTGGCCCCGACTGGCGGCCAATCGAAATTTCGCTATTTCACGGACAACCAATGAAATCAACGGGCACCCACCGGAGAGGAATGTCGTCACGCGCGGGTCCCTCCTATCCCGCTCCACTTGTCAAGGGACGCGATGGTGTACGAACACCGCCCGCTGTCGCTCGAGGATGCGCGGAAGACCTACCTGCCGTCGGACGATGAGAGGGTGTACTGGCCGAAGTTCACGCGCGAGCACGTCGCCACGCACGCCACGCTGAAGGACGGGTGGTGCGTCATACACGAGCGCGTCTACGACATCACGCTGTTCGCCATCACGCACCCGGGCTTTCACAACGCCGGGCAGGTGTCCACCGCGCTCGCCATCACGCGCAGCCTCGGAAAGGACGCGACGGAGGAGTTCGAGTACGTGCACTCGAGACTCGCGTGGAAGCAGCTGCACGATTTTCAGGTCGGGGTGATTTACAGGCCGGACGAGGACGGCCCGGAAACGCCGGTGGACGAGCGGGTGGACCCTCCCGGCCATCCCATTCCGCACCGCGGTCCCGCGAGGCACCCGCTGCCAAAGTGGCTCGGCATGGAGCGAGATTTCTGGCAGAGGTACACGGGCGGGGTGACGGAGGAGGTGCTGGACTATCTGGACGAGCAGGGATACCCGCAAGAGCGAGGCGGTGTGGAGGAGGTCAGCGGAGGACGGTGGACGAAGGGTGGCGACGGGGTCGGCAAACGGGAGGAGACCAGCAGCAGCGTGGCTCAGGTGAAGGTCGGAGCAGCGGGGGACGAGAAGGAACAGATGCGGGAGGCCAGGGCGGCGCACCGCGCGAGGTGGCGACGCGAGAGGGACGAGCGGGGTAAGCGGCGGATGACGCGGGTGGGAGGCGCGGCGGCGGCGGTGGCGGCGTTGGCGCTTCTCGCGCTGGGCACCCGGAGACGAACAAAGAGGCGCGACGACGAGTAATAAAGTGTTATACTTTTTGTCCGCTGCCAAGCAGAGTCCCTAGGGCACCCGCGCTCGTCATGACCGAGACGGAGGAGCCGAGCCGGCCGCGGAGGCCCCAGCGGCCGCCGCCGCGGCCGCCAAAGCCCGAGCCCATCCCGACCGCGATCCTCGTCCCGCTGCTGCTCGCGCTGCTCTCGCCCCTGGCGCTCGCGTGGAGGCGAGCGCTGTCCGCGGAGTTTGGTGGCGGGCCCAACCGCTGCGCGATGACGTACATGCAACCCGCGTACTTCCCCGTGCCCGTGAACGCGTCGCACGGCCCGAACGCGACGACGTACGCCCTGTGGCTATACCGCGAGCGCGCCGCGTCGACGCTCACGGCCGGCGGCGCGATGGCCAGCGTGGGGAACGGGGGCGGGACGGGATGCGGATCGGCGATCTGGCGCGCGGGGCGATCGATACCCGGCATCTTCGTCCCGGGCAACGCGGGGTCGTATCGCCAGGTGCGGAGCCTGGCGTCGGAGACCGCGCGACGTGTCGACGCGCGACGCGCCGCATCCGGCGACGCACCCGAGGAGGCGACCGACGCGCGCGAGCGAGAGCACGTCGGCGTGGATTGGTTCACCCTGGATTTCAACGAGGAGCTCAGCGCGTTTCACGGAGCCGTCGCGCGTCGCCAAACCGAGTTCGCGGCTCTCGCCATCGAACGGGTGCTCGCGGCGTACCCGCCCTCCACGCCGGTGATCATCGCGGGGCACTCCATGGGCGGGGTCGTGGCGCGCGCCGCGCTGTTGGAGATTAAAGGTATCGCCGCGTCCGTCGACGCCACCGTCGTGACAATCGCGACGCCGCACGAAAAATCACCCGCCGCCACGCAACCCGCGATTACGCGATTTTACGAGCGCACGAACCGCGCGTGGGTCGACGCGAACAACGCGGACGTGACGTCTCGCGTCGCGATGGTGTCCGTGGGCGGCGGCGACGCGGACAGGCAGGTGAGGCCCGCGCGTGCGAAGCCGCCGACGGCGTGGACGAACGGGAACGGACGAAGACGCAAAAGTTTCAACGTCACGCACGCCGTCGCGGGCTCGATACCCGGCGCAACCGGGGTGAGCGCCGACCACAGGTGCGTGGTTTGGTGCCAGCAAATCGTCGTCCCGATCGCGGAGACGCTGTTGGACGTCGCGTCCGCCGAGCGACGCGACGACGCGGGCGGTCGCGTCGCTCTCGCGCGGACGCGACTCGGACCCGTCGACGAAGACGCGCGAAACCAAAAACCAAAACCAAAACCAAAACCAAAAACCGGGACCCGGCTCGACGCCGCCGCCGCGCTCGCGCTCGATCGGTCCCCTTCCCTCGTCCCGATCATGCTCGCGTTGGCGATCGACGCGCTCGTCGTGCCGCAGACGACGCGGCGCGGCGGGTTCGGCGTGGAGGGAGCCACCGTGAGGGGCGCGACGTCGCTCTTCGCCGCGCCCGTCTTCGTGAGGTCCCGCGTCGTCCTCGTGTTTGTCCTCGGCGGGTTCGTCCTCGGCGGGTTCGACGGGGAAGGAGGAGGGGGGGGGATCCCACGGGGAGGAACGTGGGGATGGGGTTTGGCGCGCGGGGTTCTCGGCGTCCCGGCGAACCTGGCGTCGGCGTTCGCCGCGTACGCGTTTGCCGCATCCGCGCTGACGCTCGAGGCTCTCGCGCTCGACTTTCTCGTTCAATCGGCGGCGAAAATATACGTCAAAACCGGGTTACGTCCCAACCCCAGGCGGACGACGCGTCGAAAAGTGGGGGACGTCACGACCGTCGTCGACGTCTCGCGGCGGGGTTTCCACGTCCCGTTCATCGCGACGGTCGCGGCGGTGTCCGTATCGATTTGGTGTCCGGGCGCGGGGATCGTAATCGCCGTGACGTCGCGGCTGGCGTCGGCGGTACGAACCGCCGCGTCGGGTTTGGGTCCGTCGATCGCGAGTGCGGGGTTTGGTCCGGCGATCTCGACGGTCGACGATTTCGGCGAGGGCGACGCGGCGCGGACGTGCGCGACGCTGCGTTTGCTGCTGACGTGCCAGTCCGCGTCGATGCTCGCGCCGTCGTTTGTCGCGACGGTTCACGCGTTTATCAACGGCGGCGAAAAGCTGGCGACGTTTGCGTCGTCGTTCGTTCCCGTCGCGCGCGCGGGGTGGGAGGACGTGGTGTTGGCGGTGTGCACGGCGGCGCCCGCGGCTTTCTTCGCGTTCGCGCCCCTCGCGTACGCGACGCTGGAGAGGGACTGGACGTCGTTCAACGAGCTCCCGCCCTCGACGCCGGCTGTGTCGGCGGCGGCTTCGTCGCGAGCTGTGCGTGCGGGGGACCTCGCGACGCTCACGGGCTACGTGGTTGCGGAGGCGCTGGCGTTGAGGGCGGCGGCGCCCGGTTGCGCGCACTGGTCGCAGCACGCGGCGGCGGCGGCGACGGTGCTTCCGCTGCTGGCGGGGAGCGCGGCGGCGGCGTGGTCGGCGCGGGGGGTTTTTTCCGGGACGTCGAGGGCCGGTGTGGACGACGGGCGGGATGTCGGATCGAAGGAGCTGCGGGGGTCGGACGCGGGCAAGCCTAAAGCGGAATAAAAGTACATCGCCTATCACGTTTCTTATACTTCGTCACGCTTTAATCGGTAATTTTGCATTTCCGCCCCGTTTTCCTAACTGGCACCGTAGAAGGTCATCCGTAGCTGATTGGGAAACCCGAAAGTCACCGTCGCGACGACGAGCTCGCCATTACTTGTCGCGTCGTCGACCAGTGTGGAGAAAGTTAGAGAGATGTCTTCCATCTGCTTCGCGGGCGCTGTCGCCCCTCGCGCGGCCACCGTTCGCCGCGCCGGTGTCGCGGGCTCCTCCAAGAGGGTGCGTCCCCTCTCCGTCCGAACCCTTCCGGGGAAAAATGGGAGCCACGTCGACTGGATAAAGCGGTCCAATGCCGCGCTCCGGAACGCGCCCTCCTCGACCGCGCCGGCCAGTCGCAAACCCCGCGAGAACTCACCGCTGACCCGTGTCATCCATCCCACCTCAAAAACGCAGGCCGCCACGGTGTGCATGGCGCAGCAGGACAAGCAGCCCGAGTGGTTCCCGGAGGCCAAGGTGAGCCTGCGTCCCAGTGCGGACCAAAAACAAACCCTAGAACCTGACCACGGATGCGGTGGGAAACATCGACCGGATCCCCCGCGCGCGTCCCAACGCCCCCCCCTTATCAGCAAAGCGCTGACGAACCCCATCCCCACACCCCGCCCCGTTCCACAGGTCTTCTGCAACGGCGAGGAGGTCATGACCGTGGGAGGCACGCAGGCTGAGTACGTCGTCGACATCTGGTCGGGCAACCACCCCTTCTTCCAGGGCGTCAAGACGGCGGTGATGACCAACGCCGGGCGCGTGTCTCGCTTCGGCGACAAGTACGGCGACCTCGGCGAGTTGTCCGAGGTGGAGACCATGGACAAGGCGATGGCGAAGAAGGATGAGAAGAAGTGAGGATCGGCGCGGAACCGAACCGAGAGGAGGCTCCCTCGGAGGCCCGGGGGTGCGTCGCTGGAGGAGGATATTCTTTGGTTGTGTAAAAATCTTTTAAATTCGCGTGACGACTCGTCTTTACTCGTCTCCCCGTTCCCCTCGCCTCCCCTTCGCGCATCGTCGCTCGCCGACTCGCTCACTTCTCCGGTGCCGTGTAGAACGTCTCGCCCCACTCCTTCGTCTCCAACGCGCCCGCGGGCCGGCCCAGCTTGCCGGTGGCCCACTCGTCGCTGGTGGGCTCGTCGTGTTGCAGCGGCTTGCGCTCGGAGGCGACGATGTCTCTCTTGTCAGGCTTGGGCCTCTGGTTGGCGTCCGCGGGCTTGACGCCCGCGCCAGCCTCCGCGGCGGCGCCGGGCTTGGTGGCCTGAGGAGCGAGTGGAGGGTGGAGGGTGGGGGAGGGGTTTCGTTCAGGCGCGGTTCAAGCGAGTCGTTCGAGAGGGCGGGACGGGAATGGAATGTGTATTGCACGGGGCGGAGCGGGATCACTCGGCGAGCGCCATCTTCCCCACCTTGGCCGCCGCCGCCGCCGCCGCGACCGCCGCGGGCACGTCGTGCGTGTTATCCTTCACGGCGTTATCCTCCGGTTTCATCGCGGGGAACAGCAGCACCTCCTTGATGTTCGCGGTGTCGGTGAGCATCATCGTCAGGCGGTCGACGCCGATGCCCCAGCCCCCCGTCGGCGGCAAGCCGTACTCCAGGGACTCGCAGAAGGTCTCATCCACGAACATCGCCTCGTCGTCGCCAGCAGCCTTCTGCTTCGCCTGGTCCGCGAAACGCTCGCGCTGCACGATGGGGTCGTTCAACTCGGTGTACGCGTTGCACACCTCGCGCTTGTTCACGAAGAGCTCGAACCGCTCCGTCATGTCCGGCAGCGATCGGTGGTACTTGGCCAGCGGCGACATGATCTTGGGGTGGTCGCAGATGAAACCCGGGTTGAGGCACTGGGTCTCGAGGTAATCTCCGACGAGGGTGTCCAGAAGCCGCGGGGTGGTGTGCGGGAGCGCACACTCGCTGCCCACCCTCTCCACCGTCGCCTTGAGAAAGGCGTTGCACTCGTCGCTCTCAAGCGGCATCGGGATCTTGATGTCAAGCGCCTTCTCGAGGTCGGCGATCATGCTGAAGCGCTTGAACGGCGGGGTAAAGTCGATCTCGACCGGGGGCTCGTCCGGCCCGTTGGCGTGGTACTGGATCTTGTACGATCCCTTGAGCTTGAGCACCATGCCGGAGATGAGCTCCTCGGTCATCTTCATCAGATCCTCGTAATCCGCGTACGCCATGTAAAACTCGCAGGTTGTAAACTCGGGGTTGTGGGTCATGTCGATGCCCTCGTTGCGGAACTGACGGCCGATCTCGTACACGCGATCCATGCCGCCGACGACGAGTTCCTTGAGGTAGAGTTCGGGTGCGATGCGCATGTACAGGGTCATGTCGAGGTCGTTGTGGTGGGTGATGAAGGGCTTGGCGGTGGCGCCACCGGGGATCATGTTCATCATCGGAGTCTCAACCTCCACGAAATCCTTGTCGTCCAGGTACTTGCGGATGCTTCGGATGACGTTGGACCTGGTGATGAAAATGTCGCGAACCTCGGGGTTCATGATGAGGTCGAGGTACCTCTTGCGGTACCTGGTCTCCTGATCCTTGAGGCCGGAGAAACCGGGGAGCATGTGCAGGCACGGCGTCAGCACCTCCATGTGGCACGGGAAGATGGACAGTTCGCCCTTCTTGGATTTGCCCGGGTGGCCGCGGATGCCGACGATGTCTCCGCGGCGGGTCGCGGCGTGGCACTTCTCGAAGTCGTACTCGGTGGCGTTCTTAGCGTCCGCCATGACCTGGATCTTCACGCCGTCGCCCCTGAGATCGTAGAACATCAGCTTCGTGCCGGACGCTCTTTTGGACATCAGTCGGCCGGCGACGGATACGACGACGTCCGTCTTAACCTCCCCGTCCGCGACGGTGGACGCGAACTGCTCGATAAACTTGGGGAGCTGCGTGTCGACGTGGAACTTGTGCGGGTACGGGTGCTCGCCCCGTTCCTTGCGTTGCAGGATCTTGTTGATCCTGTTGGCGGTGTACTGCGTCGCGTCGAGTTCGCCCTCCTGCTCCTCCTCGGATTTCTCCTTGGCGGGCTGGGCGGCGGCCTTGGCAGCCTTGGCGGCCTCCTTCTCCGCCTTGGCCTTGGCGTTCTGCGCAGCCTTGAGGCGCTTCTTGTACTCGCTGCGGTCGACGGCGGGAAAAGGGGCGGGAAGGAGGACGTCAGAGGGTAGATCGACGGGTGCGATGAGGCGAAAAAAGCGACTGTTTGAAGCCCATCTGCGCGTGCAGTTGGCGGCGGCGGCGATCACGCGGTGAACGGCTCGAGGGGTGCGGTGACGCCGCTCGATGCCGCTCAGGGCCGCGTCGATGGCATCCAGGGGTCAGTTT
>MDTA01119480.1_pt1 | contig 14922 bp, 16 predicted proteins | sample 811151 | NCBI WGS metagenome assembly MDTA01 (sample SAMN05326648, study PRJNA326480) | marine metagenome | isolation source: seawater | place: Indian Ocean: South | collected 2010 | reverse complement strand
TTGCCCGCTCCGGATGGAGAGGATAAAATAATCATTACCCCATCTTTAGCTGTGGGCATTAAAATATTAGTTAGCTTTTCCTTCAATAAATTTCACAGCATCGCCTACTGTTAAAATTTTTTCAGCTTCACTATCAGAAATTTCAGAACCAAATTCTTCTTCAAATGCCATTACTAACTCTACAGTATCCAAACTATCTGCTCCTAGATCATCAATAAAACTTGCATCATCTGTCACTTTATTTGCATCAACACCAAGATGATCCACTATGATTTTTTTTACTTTTTCTTTAACATCGCTCATAAATTCTCCTTTAGTTTATATAATTCCTTTAAATGATTAAGTTAACTTAATCAAGCCATATACATCCCGCCATTAACATGTATTGTTTCACCGGTAATATAAGACGATGAGTCAGAGGCTAAAAATATTACCGCATTAGCAATATCTTTGCCGCTACCAAGCCTGTTTATTGGAATATTTTTTAATAACTCATTCTGATACTCTTCTTTTAGGTTTTTAGTCATATCAGTGGCTATAAAGCCAGGTGAAATACAGTTTAATCTTATATTCTTTTTGGAATACTCTCGAGCTAATGACTTGGTCATAGCTATAATGCCAGCCTTAGATGCTGTATAATTTGCCTGACCAGCATTTCCAGTATGGCCAACCACAGAAGTAATATTTATTATATTGCCAGATTTATTTTTAATCATAGATTTAATTGCAAATTGACACATAAAAAAGACAGAATTTAGGTTTACATCTATAACATCTTTCCACTCATCTTCTTTCATTCTTAAAGTCAAATTATCTTTAGTTATGCCAGCATTATTTACTAAAATATCAATACCGCCCAACTCATCTATTATTTTTGGAAATTTTTCTTTAATATCTAAATTATTTTTTAGATTTAATTGTTTTATCTTAATTTTTGGAAAATTTTTTTTTACATTCTCCAGGTTTTGTAAATTTGACCCAATTGTAAGAATATCAGATTGATTTTCATAAAACTCTTTCAATATTGCATAGCCAATACCTCTAGATCCACCCGTTATAATAACTTTTTTATTTTTTAGATTATACATAATTTTTTATATCTTCCATATTGTCTACCTTTACACATTTAATATCAAATTCAAATCTCTTAAACATATTTGTTAGCGCTTTCCCTGGACCGCACTCTATACATTCTAGAATATTATTATTATTAAAGAATTCTACAATCTCTCTCCATCGTACCCTATTATGAACGCAACTTATTAATAATTTACCTATTTCCGTACTTTTGTTGACGGGTGAAACACTGACATTAGAAACAATGGGAATTATAGGATTGTTTATTTTAAATTGATTTAAAAAAATTTGTAATTCATCAGCGGCAGGTTTCATCATCTTGCAATGAAAAGGTGCGCTAACAGGTAAAGATATTGCTTTTTTTTTCAATTCATTTTTAATTAAGATCACAAAATTGTCTATTTCTTCTTTTTTACCGCTTATTACACATTGACCTGGACAATTATCATTTGAAATTTCAATTGATAAAAAATTATTTTTTTCAATATATTTTTCTAAATCTGTAACTTTAATATTTAAAATTGCAGCCATTGAACCTTGTCCAATTGGGACAGCATTTTGCATAGCTTGCCCTCTTTTTTTGAGAATTTTTGCTGCATCTGAAAGTTTAATTGATTTAGCAGCTACCAAAGCTGAATATTCACCTAAAGAGTGTCCTGCACAAAAATTAAAATTATTAATATCAATTCCCTTCTCTTTTTTTAAAGCTTCTAAAGTTGCGATACTAACAGCCATAATTGCGGGCTGAGTATTTTCTGTTAAATTTAACTTATCAGCATCCTCGCCAAACATAATATCAGTCAATTTAATATTTAATGCATCATCAACTTCATCAAAGACACGTTTTGATACACTGAAATTGTCATGCAAATACTTTCCCATACCTAAATATTGAGATCCTTGGCCTGGAAAAACTATAGATTTCGTCATTTTTATTAGAATATATCTATTGAATAAAAATTAATACTCTTATATTTAACAATTTTTTTAAACAAAAAAATAAATTTGTGAACATATACGAACATACATATATAGCTGCTCCAGAAGCAAATAAAAAAGATATCGAGAATATAGAGAAAAAAATAGAAAATATCTTAAGTAAATCATCTGGAAAAATTCGCAAGACTGAAGATTGGGGGTTGAGAAACCTCGCATACCCAATTAAAAAAAACACGAAGGGTTATTATAGAAATTTATATCTAGAAGGAGATAATAAAACCATTAAAGAAATTGAAAATTTTGAAAAATTTGACGAAAAAGTAATAAAATTTCTATCTATGAAGATCAAAAATTTACCTAAAGAAAATTCTGAACTATCAAAAGACAAAGGTTAATATGAGAAAGAAAAAACAAATAAAAAAGAAAAATAATTTTAGTTTAAGTGCAAAATTTTCTCAAATGGGTAAGAAGAATTGTCCATTAGCTAAAAAAAGTGTGGAGGAACTAAATTATAAAAATATCAAATTGTTAAAAAAATATATTTCAGACTCTGCAAAAATATTACCAACAAGAATTACGAATGTTTCACATTCTAAACAAAAAATATTAGTTCGAGAAATAAAAAGAGCTAGAGCTTTAGCCTTATTACCCTACGTATCAAATTAACAATGAAACTAATTCTTCTTCAAAACATAAAAAAATTAGGAACCATCGGTCAAACTGTCAAAGTTAAAGATGGTTTTGGAAGAAATTTCTTATTAAAAAAAGGAAAAGCTATTTTACCTACAAAAGAAAACGTAGCTATATTTGAAAGTAAAAAGGCAGAAATTTTAAAAAAAAATGAAATTGAAAAAAATAATGCCAAACAAAATGCAGAAAAATTAAAGGGTTTAAAAATAACAATTTACAAAGAAATAATGGAGAATGGTAATTTGTACGGTTCTATAACCCTCAAAGAAGTTTGTAATGAACTATTTAATGCTTCAAAGATAAAGATAAATCCTGAGCAAATTGAACTCGCTTCAAATATAAAATCTAAAGGTGAATACAAGTTTAAAGTAAATTTACACGCAGATGTTCAATCTCAAGTTTTAATTGAAATTCTCTCAAAAGAATAATTGTTAAGTTTTCCACACTTAAAATAAAAATTTTAAAAGTACAAAAAATAAGAATGAGTATATTTAATGTTTATGAGTTCAAATTTAGTTAATTTAGATGTTTCAAAAGATAATCAAATTCCTAAAAATATTGAAGCTGAACAAACAATTCTTGGATCAATTCTTGCCAATAATGAAATTTTTGACGAAATAACTGATCAATTAGATGAAAATTATTTTTTTGATCCCATACATCAAAAAATTTATAAAATAATTTCTAATCTAATATCTAAAGGTCTGCTAGCAAATCCAGTAACTATAAAAAATTTTTTTGATTCTAAAGAAGAGTTAGTCGAAATTGGAGGAGTAGATTATTTAGTGAAACTTACTAAAGTTTCAACAACTAAAAATCAAATTAAATATTACTCTCAACTACTTTCCGACCTTTTTATAAGACGACAACTTATTAACATTAGTGAAGAAACTTTAGAAGAAAGTAAAAATAAAGATTTAGAAATTTCTGGAACAAATATTTTAGAAAATACAGAAAGAAAACTCTTTGAGATTGCTGAGCGAGGAGAGTTTCAAAGAAGTTTTGTAACGTTTAAAGATGCTTTAAAAGAAACGATAGATATGGCTACAGCTGCTTACAAGAACGATCAGGGTATTGTGGGTGTTCCATCGGGACTTACTGACCTTGATGATAGACTTGGAGGGTTACACAAACAAGATTTAATAATAATAGCTGGAAGACCTTCAATGGGTAAAACTGCTCTTGCTACCAATATTGCATTTAATGCCGCTTTAAATATTAAAAAAAATCATTTAAAAAAATCAATTGCTTTTTTTTCTCTGGAAATGTCATCAGAACAATTATCTACTAGAATTTTAGCTGAACAATCGAGAATTAAATCAAACGATATTAGAAGAGGAAAAATCAATCAAGATGATTTTGAAAGATTTATTGAAGCTTCAAAAAATTTAGAAATGCTACCTCTTCATATAGACGATACACCTGCAATAACTATTTCTGCATTAAGTAATAGAGCTAGAAGACTAAAAAGAAAAGAAGGATTAGATTTGATTGTGATCGATTACATTCAATTAATGAAATCATCAGGATATAGAAATGAAGGTAGAGTTTTAGAAATTGCAGAAATAACTCAAGGATTGAAAGCCTTGGCCAAAGAACTAGATGTTCCTGTACTAGCTTTATCCCAATTATCCAGACAAGTTGAACAAAGAGAAGACAAAAAACCTCAACTTTCTGATTTAAGAGAATCTGGATCTATAGAGCAAGATGCAGATGTTGTTATGTTTGTTTTCAGAGAGCAATATTATCTAGAAAAACAAGAGCCTAAGCCTGGTACAGCTGAACACGTTGAATGGCAAGAAAAAATGAGTCAAATTCATAATCAGGCTGAAATAATTATAGGTAAACAAAGGCATGGTCCTACAGGCGTGATCAAGCTAGAATTTGAGAGTGCATTCACCAAATTTAAGGACGTCTCTAGTTAAAAATAGTTACTTTTCTATAATTTAATTATATACCAATCACTTAATTTAAATGAAATATTCAACTCCTTCACTGGATATAAATCTAAATGCTGTAAAGCATAATTATAAAGTTATTAAAAAATATTGTGTAAAATCTGAAGTTTCTGGAACTGTTAAAGCTTCAAGTTATGGCCTTGGTGGTCATAATAAAATAGTAAGAAAACTAATTAAATCAGGTTGTAAAAGATTTTTTGTAGCTAATATCAATGAGGGAATATTTATTAGAAAAAAATTTAAATCTATTATTATTAATGTTCTAAATGGATTAAATAAAAATGAAGAAAAACTTTTTCAGAAATATAATTTAACACCAGTAATAAATACAATAGCTCAATTAAAGAAATGGATAAAATTTAACAAAAATAAAAATAAACTTATAATCCATTTCGATACTGGAATGTGTAGATTAGGTATTCAAGAAGATAAAATTAAAGAAGTTGTGAAATTAAAAAAAGAGCTTGATAAATACAAAGAAGTAATAATAATGAGCCACTTAGCATGCTCTGGTGAAAAAAAAAATAAATACAACGAAATACAAAGATTAAGATTCGAAAAAATTAAAAAAAAATTACCTGGTTATAAATACAGCTTGGCAGCATCTGGTGGAATATTTTTAGGAAAAAAATACCATTATGATTTAGTACGTCCAGGTATCAATCTATATGGTGGAAATAAAAATTTTAATAAAAAAATTATGCACGTTGTAAGTCTAAAATCGCCAATAATTCAAATTAATAATTTAAAAAAAGGAGAGACAGCTGGGTATTCTAGAACTTTTAAAGCAAAAAAAAATACAACTACTGCAACTATACCCATGGGTTACGCAGATGGAATTGGTCTTCGATTATCAAACAAAGGTTATGTGCATTTTCATGGAATAAAGCTTCCAATGATTGGGAGAGTTTCTATGGATTTAATTATAATCGATGTAACTAAATTAAAGCACAGAATTAAAGTAGGAGACTTCGTAAATATATATGACGATAACTTTACAATTGATAATTTTGCAAACTTGACCGGCACAATTCCATATAGAATAATTACTTGTATTTCAAAAAGATACTTAAGAAACTATAAAAATTGATGTTAAAAAAATTTAATAATAATTTTTTACATTATCCAATTACAATACTACTTTTTTTCTTTTTACTATCTGTAATTTCCATATACCAATTCAAAAACTTTGAATTAGATGCTTCAGCAGATACATTGCTTATTGAGAACGATCCAGATTTGATTTACTTAAGAGATCTCAACAAAAAATATAAATCCGAAGAATTTTTTATTATAACTTATACTCCAAAAAATTTATCTAAAGAAAATACAATTAAAGAATTACAAGATATTGTTAATCAAATTAATAATTTTAAATGGATAAGCAAAACTATTTCTGTCATTAACGCTCCACTACTGCAGTCAACAAATGAACCGTTGATCGAAAGAATTAAAAATTTAAAATATATAACTAGCGAGAAAGTAGATTTAGATAAAGCCATTAAGGAATTGACATCTAGTCCTGTTTATAAAGATTTAATTATTAGTTCTGATGCAAAAACATATGGAATTGTTGCATACTTAAAAGATAATAAAAAATACTTGAGTGCCTTAGAGCAAAAATCTAAGCTTTTAAATGCAGAAAAAATTGACTTAGATAAAATAAATTTATTAAATAAAAAAATCAAAAAACTTCAGAGAGAACAGTCAAATAATATTAAAAATTATAATAATTCAATCAAAAACCTTATTTCAAATTATAATTCAAATGCTGAAATAAGGTTGAGTGGAATACCAATGATTGCGGATGATATGATTACTTTTATAAAAAAAGACATTATTGTTTTTGGATTTGGTGTTTTTGTATTTATTTTATTCACGCTTTGGCTGGTATTCAGAAATATAAGCTGGGTTTTATTTCCTTTGTTAACATGTGCAGTTTCAATCATATTAATGATTGGTTTCTTAAGCACTGTTGGATGGAAGGTAACAGTGATATCCTCAAATTTCATAGCATTAATGTTGATACTTACTATGTCTATGAATATCCATTACCTTGTGAGATATATGCAAATTGATGGGATAGACAATTTAAATGATACCAGGATAAGAATTAATAAAACTTCAGAAACAATTTTTTTTCCAATCCTGTATGCCGTGCTGACAACTATTTGTGCTTTTTTATCACTAGTTTTCAGTGAAATTAAACCAGTTATCGATTTTGGTTGGATGATGACGATTGGACTAATCATTTCATTCTTTTCAACTTTTTTATTTTTACCAGCTTTAATTAAGATATTCGACCCACAAATATCCATAAATTTTAAATCGTCAAATTCAAATATAGCCGACATATTTTTAAAAATTTCAAAGAAAAATATTCTTATCTATCTTTTTACTGCAACTTTAATTATTTCCTCAATTTTAGGTATATCAAAATTAAAAGTTGAAAATAGTTTTATAAATTATTTTGATAAAGATACCGAAATTTATAAAGGCATGAAAAACATAGATGAAAAATTAGGTGGGACAACTCCTCTAGAAATAATTATTAAATTTAAATCAAAAATCAAAGCAAAAAATAATGATGATAATTTTTTAGGTGAAATTAAAAATGAAGATAATTTTCTAGGTGAAGACATTGCTGAAAATGATAATTCTAAATATTGGTTTACAAAAGACAAAATTGATAAAATAGTTAATATACATAGCTATCTCGAGAAACAGCCTGAGATAGGGAAAGTTTTATCTTTTTCTTCAATATTGAGTGTTGCTGAAAGTTTAAATAATAATAAAAAATTAGGTAGTCTCGAAATGGGTGTGCTTTATCAAAAACTTCCAGAAAATATAAAAGAGCAAATTATCAAACCATATATTTCAATTGACGATAATGAGGCAAGAATATCAATGAGAATATTAGATTCAAAAAAAGACCTCAGAAGAAAAGATCTTATAGAAAGGATAAATAATGATCTAAAGAATAAATTTAATTTGAAAAGTGAAGATTTTAAATTAGCAGGTGTTTTAATTATTTTTAATAACTTGCTTCAAAGTTTATTTGACTCTCAAATAAAAACCTTGGGTATAGTCATGGTTGGAATCTTTATCATGTTTATTATTTTGTTTAGATCTGTTAAATTATCACTTATTGGTATTATACCTAATTTTATTGCAGCTTTATTCGTGCTAGGGTTTATAGGTTTGTTGAATATACCGCTTGATATGATGACAATTACAATCGCTGCAATTACTATAGGTATTGCTGTAGATAATAGCATTCATTACATTTACAGGTTCAAATATGAAAAGGAAAATATTAATGGTGATAAACAAGAGATTGCAAATAAATGTCATCAATCTGTAGGAAGAGCTATAATTAGTACTTCTTTAACTATTATTTTCGGCTTTTCAATACTAGTTTTGTCAAACTTTATTCCCACAATTTATTTTGGTATTTTTACAGGTTTGGCCATGTTCACTGCTTTATTTTTAGTGTTAACTCTATTACCCAACCTTTTAAATTTTTTTTATAATAAGTAATGGAAAATTTTTTTGAATTTTTAAAAGAAAATACTACAGTTATAGATATAATATTTATTATCTTTGTTTTATATAATTTAATTTCTGGAATTAAAAATGGTCTAATTGGAAGCTTGTTATCCTTTTCAAAATGGATAGTGGCATTTTTAGCAGTAAAGTTTTTTCTTCCTATCTTCAGGCCTTATGTAGATGGTATACTATCATCTGAATTTGTAACTGATTTAATAATTGGCTCTTTTATATTTTTTATTACTTTATTTTTAGTTTTGTTAATCAATAAAGGTTTGAAAAAGACAGTGAAATGGTCGGGTATGGGTTCAATTGATACATTATTTGGCTTTTTATTTGGTGGTATAAAAGGTTATATATACTTTATTACGCTATTTACTGTGATCAATCTTACTCACCCTTATGATAAATGGCATGATTCTCTTAATAAAGGTGTTACCTTTGAAATTATACTCTGGGGAAATGAACTCCTAGTTGAAACATTTCCTAAAAGATACGAATACATAGATAAAAGTAAAAAAAAATTAGAAAAATTTAAATAAATAACATTAAAGTAAAAATGGTATTTTATTTTTATTAATATACTAAGGTCACGTGAACGATAGATTAAAAGAGGAGTGTGGTATTTTTGGTGTTTATAATCACCCTGAAGCATCTGCATTAGTCGCTCTTGGTTTACACGCTCTTCAGCATAGGGGGCAGGAAGCCTGTGGAATTAATTCCTTTGACGGAAAAAATTTTTTTTTAATAAAAAGAAGAGGGCTTGTTGGTGATAATTTTACTGACCCTAAAATAATTGAACAGTTAAAAGGTCACACTGCAATTGGTCATAATCGTTACTCTACAACAGGAGCTCCTTTGATAAGAAATATCCAACCCTTTTTTGCTGATTTACATACTGGGGGCCTTGGAATTGCTCATAATGGTAATTTAACAAATGCAATTAGTATTAGAGAGAAAATGGTTAAAGATGGTGCTATTTTTCAAACTACCTCAGACACTGAAACACTTGTACAACTTATAGCTAGATCAAAAAGAGTAAAAACAATTGATAAAATCATTGATGCGATTTTTCAAGTCCATGGCGGATATGCACTAACAATTATGACGAATAAAAAGCTGGTGGGAGTGAGAGACCCATATGGAATCAGACCTTTAATTTTAGGCAAATTAAAAGACTCATATATTTTATCCTCAGAAACTTGTGCTTTAGATATTATTGGTGCTGAGTTTGTAAGGGAGGTTGAGAATGGAGAAATGGTCGTTATAGATAAAAATGGAATAGAGAGTATAAAACCGTTTCCCAAAGTAAAACCCAGACCTTGCGTTTTTGAGTATGTATATTTCTCAAGACCCGATAGTATTGTTGGTGGCAAAGCTGTTCATGAATATAGAAAAAAATTAGGCGAGCAACTTTCAAAAGAGATGAAAATTGATGCTGATATAGTTTCAGCTGTCCCAGACTCAGGTGTTCCTGCAGCAATTGGTTATTCAAATGAGTCTGGAATTCCGTATGATATGGGTATAATAAGAAATCATTATGTAGGCCGAACATTTATCGAACCAACCCAACAAATAAGACAACTTGGCGTTAAACTTAAACACAATCCTAATAAAGAAATTATAAAAAATAAAAAACTAATTTTAGTAGATGACTCAATTGTTCGAGGTACTACTTCAAAAAAAATAGTTGATATGCTTTACAATGCAGGAGCAAAAGAAATTCATTTATGTATTTCTAGCCCTCCAATTAAATATCCAGACTACTATGGTATTGATACACCAAATATTAAAGATTTAATCGCTGCAAATCATACTACTGAAGAGATCAGGAAAATAATTGGAGTAAACACACTTCAATTTCTGTCTATAGATGGCTTGTATAGAGCGCTTGGATTCGAAAAAAGAGACAACCAAAATCCGCAATTTACAGATCACTGTTTTACCGGTGACTATCCTGTTCAACCTGTTGATCAACTGAACCAATTTGAAAAGAATAATCAATTATCTCTATTAGGTAATATAAGACTTTAAATTTTAGTTGTAAGGATTTTTATTATTAATAAATTTAATTATAGCTATTTGATTATATATTTTTAAATGAAGTAAGACTTGTTTTACAAAGTAATTTTTATAATCTTTACTCAAAGAAGTAAGCTTATTTCCAAAGGCTTTGAAGATTATCGGTTTAGAATTTACCTGTCGCAAAAATTTAATAGTTGGTCTACTTTTTTTATTAAATGTAGGCTGATGTTTAGAGAGAACAAATTTTAAAACATTATTAACATCTTTATTTTTTATTAATTTTTTTGAGTTTTTATAAATATCGTATAATTTATTCAACAAAAATTCTCTTTTGATATTTTTAAGTGCTGAAATAAAAATAGGTTTTAAAATAATATTTGGAAAATTTTTATCAAAAAAAAATTTAAAATATTCTTCTTTTTTTTTTAGATTGTCTTTAATTAAGTCTGTTTTATTAACGATAACAATTATATTCTTAAGTTTATTTAATATGAGTCTAAATAATTGTTTATCATTTTTTGTTATTTCATCACTGCCATCTAAGATAAACAAAACAACATCGGATAATTTTAATTTTTTAAGTGTTTCAGAGGTAATTAACTTTTGTGTTTTTTCATAAGATTTAGATTTTTTTTTTAATCCACCTAAATCTATTAAATTAATCTTTAAATCTTTAAATTTTTCAGATAATTCTATAGGGTAAATTGTTGTTCCAGAAATCTCACTTACTTTAGAGATATTTGAGCCTGCGATTTTATTGAAAATTGTAGATTTGCCTACATTGGGTTTCCCAATTATACATGCGTTAAGACAACTTGGCATTAATACTTCAGAATAGAGCTCTTTGTATTTATATACAAGTCATTATTAGAAATAATCAAATTTTCAAATTTTTTAGCAATTCTTGATTTTGAATAGTCATTTAAATTATTTTTATTTAAAGAAATCATGAAACCGTTTTCATTAAATATATAAATATTTTTGCTACCAACAATCAAATCTCTAAAAAAAAACCTATTAGTATTATTTAATTTACTTAATTTTTTATTAAATACTAATTTTCCTTTTAATTTATTTATTACGAAAATTCTATTGTTCCAAGTGTTCAAAATATATTTATCCGTAACAGAAAATCTGTTAATACTATAAATTGGCAAAGACCACTTAATAAGACCTGACTTAATATCTAACGCGTAGGTAAAACCGTAATTTGTTGAAACATAAATATCACCATTTCTATCAACTGTTATTGGACTGGATTTAAACAAAAGTGGGGTATCTTGAAAATTAGCTGTTTTAAAAATTAAAGACCATTTAATGCTGTTTTTTTTGATATCTATGCAATAAATTTCAGCATTATCATTTGTAAATATTAAATCATTTTTAAAAATTGCAATTTGGTAAGATTTATTATCTTTTAAATCGCGTGATGTTGTCTCAAAACTCCAGTTCAAATTACCATTTAAAGTATTAATTGAATAAATTTTACTGTTACTATTTATTAAAAATAATTTATCATTTTGTATTTTTAAATTTGATTTGAAAGGAACTCCAAAATTTTTTTTCCATAATAATTCTAAATTATTTATATTTAAACAATGAATACTACCAAGACTATCAACGATAAAAATTTTATCTTTATATGCAATTATTTTAAAATCTATTTCATAATTTTTATATATTTTTCTTTTATAAATATTTCTAGATTTTAGTTTTTTAAAATTTAGATCTAAAACTGCTACATTCGATTTATTATTTATTGTTATAATTTTTTTTTTGTAAATTATAAACTTCTCGACGTTTCTTGAAAATGATTTCTTTTTTTTATTTATCGATGTTCTTGTTGGATATAACAAGTTACTTAAATTCTGGTTATTTTGAGACCATTCTTTATATACAAAATGCTTAGAATTTTTTAAGTTTTTAATACGATTAACATCTTTATTATTTAAATTTTTTTGCTTTACTAAATCAATTTTTTCACCTTGATTTGTAAATGACTTCAAGTCTATTAAGTTTTTTTCTTTACTTCCACAAGAAACCATCACTAAAAAAATAATAAACAAAAAAGCCTTCATTTAAAATTTCTTTGTATTTGATTTGCCTTTTTCATTTGATTTGTTTTAATATAATAGTCATATAATAATTTACTTTTGATTAGATTAAAGTTTGCTTTACTTTTATTTTTTTTCGAAAATTCTAAAATTTCATTTTCTTCAAGATTATCAAAATTTAAAATAATGCTTTTTATTTCTGATAACTCACTTAACATACTGTTATCATGTTTCTTCGCACTTTTAATAACTTTTAAAGCCTTATCTTTTTGATTATTGTTAAGATAATATTCAGCAAGCTTACTTACTGCTAGTAATCTAGCGGTATCATTGCCCTTTACTTTAATCATATTTAAAATCTGTAAACCTTTAATATTATCCTGATTTATTAATATTTCAGCTTCAATATATTTTGAAATAAATTTTTCTTCATTTTGGGATTTATAATAAAAAAAAACCTGAATTGATATTGGAGCAATTATAAAAATAAAAATTAATAAAAAAAATATAATCTTATTTTTTTTAAAAAAATTATAGACCTTATCTTTTAATAAATCATCTTCAATTTGCGTTTCAAGTTCATTCGACATTTAAAAATAAATATTTTTTTTTGTTGGAAATTTTTTATTTTTTATATCTTTACTATATAATTTTACAGCTTTTTTTATATAACTTCTTAAATTTGAGAACTTTTTTACAAATTTCGGTACTTTCTCAAAAATACCCAGCATATCTTCAAATACTAAAATTTGACCATCGCACTCATCAGATGCCCCGATACCAATAATGGGTATTTTTGCTAATTTCATAATCTCTTTAGCGGTTTGATATTTAACGGCTTCTAAAACAATTGAAAAAACACCACTTTCTTGGATACATTTTAAGTCACTTAAAATTTTATTTTTTTCATATAAATTTATACCCTTAATTTTGTAATTTTTTTTAGATCTTACTTTTTGAGGTAATAATCCAATGTGGCCCATGACATTAATTTTATTTTTAATTAAGTGTTTAATAATGTGATTAATCTCTTTGCCGCCCTCCAATTTTACTGCATCGCATTTAGTTTCCTTAATAATTCTTAAGGCATTTTTTTTTGCTAATGAGGGATTTTTGTATGTTCCATAAGGCATATCCACCACCATTATGGCTTTTCTAACCCCTGATCTTACCGATTTTCCATGTCTAATCATATCATTTAAACTTACAGACCGTGTTGAGGTATCACCGTAATAAACCATTCCTAATGAATCCCCCACCAATACGATATCACAATATTGATCAGCTATTTCGGCAAAGAACTTATTGTATGAAGTCAAACATATAATTGGTCGTTTTTTTAAATTAATTTTCTTAGTCATTTGATACTTATTTTGTTAATTATAAATTTATCAAAGTCTATTATTGAAGTTAAATTTTTTTTTAAGTTATTACCAGGTCTATATATTCCAAATTTTATGTGCGGTGTATGACACCTCAGCATATCAAAACTTTGGTTTTCAATAACTTTTTCTTCATTAAAATACATGTCTAATATTCCGTCAGTTTTTTTAAAGTGTATTAATAATTTTATATTAACCCATTTATTCAAAATATCTTTAACAAATATTCTGTGACTATTATTGGTGGCAAGTTTGTATTTTTTAAATGAACCTTTTTTTATTAAATTTGGAATATTTCTATCTCTATCAGATGTATATTTTCTTAATAATAGTCTTAAATGTTTATTTTTACCCTTCGTTTGAAGAAAAAGAATTGGTGTATTGCATTTTTTAGAGCTATATCCATGTATTTGAAAAAAATATTCATAATCATTTTGGAAGCCTTCTATTAATCTAGCTTTAAACTTTATTTCATAAGAAGTATTTTTTTTTAAAATATCTTTTTGTTTTAATTCGGCTCTCTCCCAATAAGGTGCTCCATTTCTTATTTTGTTATCACTAGAACATTTTCCTATTTGCTTGTCACTCAATTGAAATCTTAAAAATTTATTATTTTTTTCTTTTACCCACCTTAAATTTTTATTAGTAGGAAAACCGCAATTATCATAAAAATAATTATTCCAATCTCTATCTTTATAATATAAACCTTTTGAATAGCTATAAGTTGAGTTTAATAAAAAAGAATTTAAAAAAAATATTACTATTATTCTTTTCATTAATCATTCCAATTCGATAGTTCCTGGAGGTTTTGAAGTAATATCATATACTACTCTGTTGATACCGGGTACCTCATTAACAATCTTATTTGAAATTTCAGATAAATCAGTATGTTTAAAATAATAATAATTTGCAGTCATGCCATCCTGTGATGTAACTGCTCTCAACGCACATACAAATTCATAAGTTCTTGCGTCACCCATTACACCGACCGACTTAATAGGCAAAAGAACAACAAATGCTTGCCAAATTTTATGATAAAGTTTTCTTTTTTTTAATTCGTCAATAAAAATTTTATCTGCTTTTTGTAAAATCTCAATTTTCCTTTTATCTATCAAGCCCGGTATTCTTATTGCAAGCCCCGGGCCCGGAAATGGATGTCTATTTATGAGGAAATTATTTACTTTTAATAAATTGCCGAGCTTTCTTACCTCATCTTTAAACATTTCTTTAAAGGGCTCTATTAATTTA
>MDTA01106966.1_pt1 | contig 14922 bp, 11 predicted proteins | sample 811151 | NCBI WGS metagenome assembly MDTA01 (sample SAMN05326648, study PRJNA326480) | marine metagenome | isolation source: seawater | place: Indian Ocean: South | collected 2010 | reverse complement strand
CGGCGTAAAGCTGGGAATCGAACCTTTGCATCCGATGTACGCAGACAGTCGGAGCGCGGTGAACACAATGTCTCAAGCAGGGGCAATCTGCGATGAAGTGGGATATCCGAACCTAGGGATTACTGCCGATGTTTTCCATATTTGGTGGGATGATCATCTTGAAGAGGAAATCAAGAAAGCGGGGGAGAAGAATCAGCTCTTCTCTTTCCACATCTGCGATTGGAAGAATCTTCCCGAAGACATGCTCAATGACAGAGGGATAATGGGAGAAGGCGTTATCGATGTGTCGGGGATTCGCCGTTGGGTTCGTGATACAGGATTTTCTGGATACGATGAGGTGGAGATCTTTTCCAATAAATACTGGGCGATGGATCAAGACGAGTACCTTGATAGAATTATCAAAGCCTACAAAGAACTTTCTTAGATGGAGTCCGATCGAGCCAAATTCTTTTATCAAGTACGTAGGGCTGTCGCTTGCGGCACGCCGTTTTTTCAGACAGAACTCGACTTGAGCGGCTCTTCTCAAGCGAAGGCCCTATGTTGATCGATCCGCTTAAACCACTTATAAGCGCTCCGAGCGCGATAAATTTAACGATATAGATTATGAAAACTCACAAGGTTGGTATTATAATGAACGGCGTCACCGGGCGCATGGGCACGAATCAGCATCTCATGCGCTCGATCGTGGAGATCATCAAGCAAGGTGGCGTTTGGGTAAATCCCGAGGAAACGATTGTCCCAGTGCCGATTCTGGTAGGGAGAAACGAGACTAAGCTCAGGAATCTTTCCGCCATGTCGGGTGTGGAGCGGTGGACTACTGACTTGGACAGCGTCATGTCAGACCCGGATTTCCCCGTTTACTTCGACGCTCAAAGCACATTGAGGCGAGCGGATGCCGTCAAAGAGGCAGCGACTGCAGGCAAGCATGTTTATTGCGAAAAGCCGACCGCGGTAGATACGAAAACCGCGGTTGATCTGCACTATTTTTGTGAAGGGAAGGGGATTAAGAGCGGGGTAGTCCAAGACAAGTTGTGGTTGCCTGGCTTGGTAAAACTCAAGCGGGCAATTGAAAAAGGCTACCTCGGTAGGATTTTTTCGGTGACTGGAGAATTTGGATACTGGGTGTTCGAAGGACATACCGTGCCGGCTCAGCGCCCTTCCTGGAACTACCGAAAGGAAGATGGGGGAGGCATGATGATCGATATGCTTTGCCATTGGAGATATGTGCTCGACAATCTTTTCGGTCCGGTGAAGGCGGTCAGTTGCCGCGGAGCGACGCACATCAAAGAGCGTGTTGACGAAAGCGGTAATCCCTACGCTTGCACGGCGGATGATGCCGCCTATTCGATGTTCGAGGTCGATGGGCCTGATGGGGAGATTGTCGTGAATTTCAATTCTTCTTGGTGCACTCGTGTCCGTAGGGATGATTTACTTACATTGCACATCGATGGAGAAATGGGTTCAGCCGTCGCCGGGCTTCGCGAATGCCATGTTCAGCATTACGCCAACACTCCCAAACCAGTTTGGAATCCAGACATCGACCAGCCTATAGACTTTTTCGACGATTGGTCGAAAGTTCCGAATCAAGAGCTCTATGACAACGCCTTCAAAGTCCAATGGGAGCTTTTCTTGAAGCATGTCGTTTTGGATACGCCATTTCGATGGACCTTGCTAGAGGGCGCCAAAGGCGTTCAGCTGGCGGAACTCGGACTGCAAAGCTGGGAGGAACGCAAGTGGCTCGACGTGCCTGAATTGTAGTATTGGAGGAGACAGCGCCCAGCCAATCAAGAAACCTGTAGGGGCTTCGCTTGCGGAGACCGCATAAGTTTCCAAAATCTCAGTTGAGCATTCTTGGCAATCAAAGCCCTACATCGGGGATATACCAAATAAACGAGAGAACATGAGCTATGGAAAGTGGACAGAAATCTAAAACGGCATTGGTTACCGGGGGCACCCGAGGAATTGGTTTGGGCATTGCCCAGTCCTTAGCCAAAGAGGGTTGGAATCTAGTTCTCAATGGTGTTCGGCCAGAGGATCAGATCGCCCAAGTCCTCGATGAATTGCGATCGTTGGATTGCGAAGTCGCCTATGCTCAGGGCGATATCGGCAGGCCCGAAGGCCGGAGCACGATTAGGAAGGTTGCTCGGGATGCCAGTGGCGGCCAAACGGTGAATCTCCTCGTGAACAATGCTGGCGTTGCTCCCAAAGAGCGGCTCGATCTGTTGGAGACCACCGAAGACAACTACGACTTCGTTCTCGATATCAATTTGAAGGGTCCCTTCTTTCTGACCCAGGGAATCGCTCGAGACATGGTTGCCGCCAGGAAATCGAGTCCGGAATTCGAGGCGTCGATCGTAAATATTTCCTCGATTTCGGCGACCGTGGCGTCGGTGAATCGAGCTGAATACTGCATCGCCAAGGCCGGCTTAAGTATGCTCACCCTGGCCTTTGCAGCCCGCTTGGGCGAATGTGGGATACCGGTATATGAAATTCGTCCAGGAGTGACCAAAACGGATATGACGGCTTCGCCGGCGGTCACGGAGAAATACGATCGCCTGATTGAGGACGGCCTGTGTGTTACCAAACGTTGGGGCGAACCTGAAGATGTTGGCAAGGCAGTCGCTTCGCTAGCCCGAGGCGATTTCCCCTATTCGACAGGCCAAGTCATCATGGTCGATGGAGGTCTGACGATCCCTCGGCTCTAGTCTCTGATTGATTTTGGTGGCGAGGTCGCGGCGCTTGGCTTCGAGCACCCGCAAGCGCTGCTGCAGCTAGATTTGGCGGATCTGTTGGCCAACAGAAATCGACTCCCGAGCCATGTTAGAGCGGCTAGGACGATTGCTAGGACGATTGCGATTTCCAAAAGTTGCTGCATGGGCGCAAAACGGATTGACTTTAAAAACCTACTACTGAAACTCGGTCTCAACAAGGCTAAAGGAGAATTATTTTGAAGACCCTCAATGATCTAGTCAACGGCCAGACCGTGAAAATCGGCTCCTACAAGCAAACGCTTGGGGCATCCCGTCGATTGATGGAGTTGGGATTGATGCCGGGCGTCCGCGTCCGATTTATCAAGTCAGCCCCTCTGGGGGATCCAATTGCGCTAGATGTGGAAGGCCGTCAGCTGAGCTTGCGTCGTGAGGATGCGGCTCAAATTTACGTGCAACCCGAGTAGTAAGTCGTGGACCGGCTTTATTGAATCGTGCCCTCTTTAGACAGTAGCGCCCGTGTATCTGCATCGAAACAGCTGAAGCGTGTGGCCCTAATCGGCAACCCGAATACGGGCAAGAGCACTTTATTTAATTGCCTTACGGGTCTGCGGCAAAAGGTGGGCAATTATTCCGGTGTTACCGTTCAGAAGAAGACGGGCATTACTTCCATAGGCGGCGACAACATAGAGATTCTAGATTTACCGGGTACCTATAGTTTGGCTGCGGAGTCCCCAGATGAACGGGTGGTCGTGGAAGCCCTCCGAGGGGAAATTGAGAATGTCGATCGTCCGGACATGGCGCTCTGTATCCTGGATGCCACCAATCTGAAGCGAAATCTATTCTTGGCGTATCAAATAGGGCAATTGGGTTTGCCGATCGTACTGGCCCTTAATTATTGGGACTCCGCCAAGAAGCGGCGTATAGATATCGATCTTGCCGAGCTCCGTTCGCGTTTGGGTGTACCGGTCGTGCCAATATCGGCTTCTAGGGCGGAAGGGATTGCCGAGCTTAAAGAAGCCATCGCTGAAACCTTAGTCAGCAAACCGCGATTGCAGACCCCAGATTGGCCGGATGCCGTCATCGAAGCGTTAGATGAGATGCGGGCCGTTCTTCCAAGCGAGAGTTTGGACCAATTGGACGAGGCTGCTTTGCTGCGCAGCTTGTTTGAGGGTAATGAAGAACGGTTGCTCCGCTACGGCGCGTCTGATACTCAGGTCGCCGAAGCCCTGGATATCGGAAAGAAAACCTTGTTTAAAGGGGGATTGAATCCGTCCAATGTCGAGGCTGTACTCCTGTATCGCCACATCAAGACGATTATCGATTCCTCCATAAAACAGGATGCCTTGTCGCAGACGCGGGGGAGCGAGTCGATTGATAGCTTGCTGACCCATAAGTGGTGGGGATTGCTAGCGTTCTTGGGCCTAATGTATTTGGTTTTCCAATCTGTCTATAGCTGGGCTGGCCCCTTTATGGATTTGATTGACGGTGGAAAGTCGGCCTTGCAGGGCGCCGTTTCTTCATGGTTGGATGGATGGCCGATAATCAATAGCCTGGTTACGGACGGAATTGTCGAAGGAGTGGGGGCGGTCGTTATATTCCTGCCGCAAATCTTGATACTGTTTTTCTTCATTTCACTGTTGGAAGATACTGGATACATGGCGAGGGCGGCTTTTCTGATGGACAAGCTCTTTAGTTGGTGTGGCCTTTCAGGAAAGAGCTTTGTACCTCTGCTTTCCAGCTATGCCTGCGCGATACCAGGAGTGATGGCGACGCGGACAATCCAGGATTCGAAAGCCAGACTAGTCACGATTTTGGTGGCCCCATTCATGAGCTGTTCTGCTAGGCTACCCGTGTATGTTCTCATGATCGGGGCATTTATCGAGCCCCGGTATGGGGCAGGTGTAGCGGGGGCTACTTTGTTTGTGATGCACTTTGTCGGTCTCTTGGTCGCGATGCCTTTTGTGTATGTAATGAATAAATACGTACTCAAGACTCCTCCCCAGCCCTTCTTGCTAGAGCTTCCAAGCTATCAGATTCCAAAGGTGAAAGACGTCTTCATCAAGATGTATAGTCAGGGCAAGGAGTTCGTGGTCAATGCGGGGACCGTTATATTCGCCATTACGATAGTCATTTGGGCCTTGCTATATTTTCCGCGTCCTGAATCCGTGATGGAAGAAACCAGGGCCAGCTTTGCTGCTTCGCTCGCTGCTGAAAGGTCAATTACGGAAACGGATGCCTTGCAGGCTATTGAGGAAAGCGAAGAACTGCAACTCGAGCTTGAGAATCGAGTTTCTTCAGATTACATCGAGCAGAGCTTGATGGGCCGTATGGGCAAAACTGTACAGCCCGTTTTCGATGCGGCCGGGTTCGATTGGAAGGTTACTGTAGGAATAATTGCCAGTTTCCCGGCCCGCGAGGTGATAATTTCAACCTTGGGAATCATCTACAGCCTGGGAGGAGATGTAGATGAGGAAGCGGGTGATCTTCGGGAGACCATGGCCAATCAAACCTGGCCCTCGGGACCAAGAGCAGGAACCCCCATCTTTACGATCCCGGTTGCCATAGGTATTATGGTGTTTTTCGCCCTATGCCAACAGTGTGGAGCGACTCTGGCGATCATCGCCCAGGAAACGAGTTGGAAGTGGGCGGGTTTGTCATTCGTATTGATGACTTCCCTTGCCTGGGTGGCATCGATTGTCGTGTATCAGGTGGGAAATTGGTTTTAGCCGGCTCCTTGCTTGGCTCTACGTTCTTGCAATCCGCAATAGGCAGTCCCGAGAAGATCGTGTAGAGCATTGAGCGATAAGGGCTTGCAGTAGAAGTCGTCGAGTCCCGAATCAATAGCTCGCTTCTGTTCCGATCGCGTAGTGGCTGCGGAAATACCGACGATCCAAGGTTGATTCTGCTTGTTCTCGTTTGATCTGATTTCGCGCGTCGTTTCGAAGCCTGAAAGGAGCGGAAGATACATGTCCATGAGGATGACGTCCTGGTTGCGCTTGCGATAGGAGTCCAGTCCCTCTTGACCATTGCTCGCCAAGTCTGGCCGGTATCCGAATTTGACTAGCATGGCTTCTAGAGTCTTCAAGTTGGCCAGGTTGTCTTCGACAATGAGAATCGATAGCGGAAATCGGTCGCTGGTTTCACGAGTATCGCCTTTGCCGCTTGCCGTTTCTTCTTGAGAGTCGCTAGTCGTTTCCAATGGTATCGAAAATCTGAATTCAGATCCCTGCCCAAATACGGACTCAACTTCGATATCACCCTCCATGAGCTCGACCAGATTCTTGCAAATGGCTAGTCCGAGACCACTCCCTCCGAAACGGCGGGAGATGGAAGCATCGATTTGCGAGAACGGCTTGAAAAGCCGATGCATTTTCTCGGTGGGAATGCCAATGCCTGTATCTCTTATCGATACGCTCAACCGAGCTTGGCGATCCGATATCCGGGTTGCTGAAGCTTTGATCTCGATTTCACCTTCAAGGGTGAACTTCAAGGCGTTGTTGACCAAATTCAGAATAATCTGTCTCAGCCTGGCTGAGTCGCCCACGGCTATACATGGCACGCTCTCGTCGATTTGGGCGCTTATGGATATCGAACGCTGCAAAGCTTTGCTTTTCAGCAGGAAGACGCAGTTGTTTATGCAGTCGCTGGGAGAGAAGGGAATGGATTCTATCTCGAACTTCCCGGACTCAATGCGAGACAGATCGAGGATATCATTTATGAGTGTGAGAAGGGTGTCGCCGCTGGCCCGGATCGCTTCCAGCATTTCTTTCTGGTCCGAGTCTAGGGTTGTGTCTTCCAGGAGATCCAGCATCCCGATCATCCCGTTGAGAGGGGTGCGAATCTCGTGATTCATATTGGCCAGAAAAGCGCTTTGCATGTCTAAGCGCCGTTCTCCCGAGTTATTTGTGCTGACGGATTTGTTATTGGATTCCGTCAGAGTGACGAATACGAGGGAATGAGCCGGCAAGGGGATGCACTGAGCGACTAGAGCTACGCGGGAGCGGCCATCATTGTATCGGTGGGCGATCTCTCCATTGCAAAAGCGCTCTCCATCGATCGCCTTTTGCACTAGGGAGGAAAGGGATGGCGATTGCTCGAATAGCGGCGCTGTATCGGTAAACCAATCTCTAGCCTTTTCCGCTCGTTGAATAATTGTCTCCTGAAAATCGACGACGAGCGAGGCGACTGAGTATACCGGAGAAAGCATGGTTCGAGCCTAGGAAGGCGATATCATCGGACAGAATCGGGAAGCAGGAATTCCAGGATAGCCACTATAATATTGCGGTTGCTTAGCGGTGGCGTCGGCGATCGGCGTATTTGTCATCGCGAATTTTTGAGGCATCGTATTCGAAATCCTGGTTCTCCTTCAGCTCTTCCATGGTGGGAGTTTGGGAAGGGATGCCTGACTCTGGAATTTCCCGGTGGGCGATCCAGGCGATCGCGTTGAGGACGACTGTCCGTAAATTGTCGTCTTGCCAATTGTCGTGGAAGTGCCCGCCGGTGAATCCGAATCCGCGGCTGCCGTTTTCGTTCTCGGAAACCCACATGACGTGTTGAAGATCTCGTCGAGCCACGGCTGCTCGAGCGTCAGGCGTGGAATTGTGGTGATGGTCCTTTTCCGGAAGCAAATCTTGAGGAGGCACCGCTGATAGAATCGGGGTTACTCCTTCCATATCCTTGCGAAAGCGCATATTGAAGTACCATTCATCGTTGATCGAAAACGGTTCCACGCCGTTTGCCACAGGATGATCCGGCAGCTTTTCGAATTTCGGAGTCCAATGCGGGTTCACGGATTTGTATAGCTGGTAATAGCCGCCCATCCAGCGAAGGAAGGCATCGCCGGCTTCGCCATCAACTGTCTCTACAGCGTAGTGAAGGCAGCCTACTCCGACTCCTTTCTCTTGGAGGGCGTCGATGGCAGCCACATGGTTGTTGGCGACATGCCTCTTGCCGCCGTTGCAATAAATCACTACTGCCTTGATCCCTTTGAGAAGGTTTCTGTTCCGGGGCCAGCCTGGATCTTCCGGATCATGGTAGACGGAGGCGTCGAAATTCAACCCGCTCTCGTTCAGGGCCTTGGCCAGCAGCAAGGAGCCCGCGTTGTTTTCGTGGGCGAAGTAGCCGTGGCTCTTCTTTCCGGCGACGAAAAGAATCTTGGTGTCCTCCGCCAGGGCGGTGGCGCCCAGGAGTAGGGTCGATAGGGCTAGAATGTGAACGAGATTGCGCTGGCTAATCATGGAATGTCCGAGGTTCTCAGCTTGAGAGACAGATGTATTCAGCAGCGGGAGCCGAGTAAAGGCTTTTGACGGGTCGCTTGCCGCTGGGGCTATAGGTTTTCCAGTTTGCGACGCAGTTCGGTTACGGGAATACCATGCTCCCTAGAGGCTCGTTCTAGATCGTCGGATTCGATCTTAAACCTCGATTTTCCGGAGGGCGTAGTAACGGTCTTAATGCGGAATTCACCGAAGGGCGTGGTTTTGGATTCTTCCGTGCGCTCGAGTATCTTTCGCTCAACCGGGAAATAGCGGACGCCGATGGCGCTGGTGTTCTCCAGAATGGCATCGCAGACGGTCTCAAGCTGGGATTTGGAAGCCAAGACGCTGAGGCAAAAGCCGGGGCGACCTTTTTTCATCGTGACCGGGGAAATGGTAAAATCGATTGCGCCAGCTTCCTTTAGACGATCTTGGAAATGTGATCCCAGCGATTCTGGCGGACAATCATCTAAATTGGTTTCCACGGAGAAAAGGGAATCCGGCTCGCCTGAGACGGTTCCGATCGAGAGTCTAAGAACATTGGGAGCGACGAACTCCTTTTGCCCGGGACCGTAAGCGCTTTGTTCGATTGCGATTTCAGGCGAGGCAAAGACAGGATTCAAGTACTTGAGAATAGCGGCACCTGTAGGAGTGACCCGCTCGCCTTCCTCGTCACCTTTGTATGTAGGCATTCCATACAGCAATTTTGCCGTTGCTGGCGCAGGAACGGGAAGCCTGCCGTGCTGGGTGGAAACCATCCCGTAACCAACGCAAATGGGGTCGCAATAGGTCTTGGAAATCTTCAGGCGCTCCAGTAGCGCCGCGCAACCGATTATATCGATGATCGAGTCCACCGCGCTGATCTCATGAAAATGGATCTCCTCGATCGGAATGTCGTGCACTTGCGACTCGGCTTCACCGATAAATTGGAAAATTTCTTTAGCGATCCGCTTCGCCTCAGCTGTAATCGCCGCTTCATCGATGATCTTTATGATGTCGCTCAGATGTCGATGATGATGGTGGTGGTGACCGTGATGATGGCCGCTTTCAGATTCATCGTGGTCGTGGTGATGATGATGCCCTGAGCTCTCGGATGTCTCGTTTAGGTCAATGACCCGAATCTGCTTGCAAACGATTCCGTTCTTTTCTGTAGGCGTAATTGCGATACGACCATCCGGAAGATTCAATTTCTCTGGCAGATCCAGGATCTCATCGTAGGCATCGAGCAATCCGCACAAGGATCCAAGAAACATATCGCCCGATAGGCCGGAGAAGGGTTCGATGTAGAGCACTTTCATGATTGAGATAGCGGTTGGTTAGCCAGTATCCGATCGTTTAGGAGGGATCCGCTTCGATCTGCCTCAATATTCGGTAGGCGGCCATGGCAGCTCCGTAGCCATTATCGATATTGGTGACGGTGATTCCATTGGAGCAGCTGGTCAGCATGGCGTGGAGAGCGGTGGTCCCGCTTTGGGCGACGCCATACCCGACGCTCGTCGGAACGGCGATTATCGGCTGGGAAAGCAAGCCCCCGACAACGCTAGGAAGAGCGCCTTCAAATCCAGCCACGACGATCAGGACTCGACATTCTTTGAAATCGTCTAATCGGTTGAATAGGCGATGTATCCCCGCAACACCTACGTCATTGACTCGCTTGGCAGCAGTACCTAATAAATTTAGAGTGAAGTAGGCCTCGTTGACGGCGCTTAGATCGGAACTGCCGGCGCTCAGAATGGCGATGGGAGCATTAGTATCATCGAGTTTACGGTATTGGAGCAGGAAGGATTGGGAACCCGAGTCGTAGTGGGCGTCGGGAAAGGATTCCATTAGGGCGTGGCCTTTATCGGGCTGTACGCGGGTGGCCAAGGCATTCTCCCCTTTGGAGTGATACTCGTTGAGAATGCGTCGAAGGAGATCTACTGATTTCGAGCTGCCGAAGATGACTTCAGGAAACCCTAACCGTTTTTCGCGATCGGTATCCAATATGAAATCATCCATTCGCTTGTATAGCTCGATTGAGTTTTCCGGAAATCAGACCTTCCTCGTCGATTTCGATTCTCTGAAAGCCGATGCCTTGCAGGGCTCGTTCGACTAGAGGAAACAAGGTTTGCAGTCGGGGAATCGAATCGGTTGGAGCCTCGATGCGAGCGGTATCTCCGAAGTGCCGAACCCGCACCTCCTCAAAGCCGAGTTGATTGAGCGTAACTTCCGCTGATTCGATTTGCGATAGTTTTTCTTTGGATACTGATTGCCCGTAGGGGATGCGCGAACTCATGCAGGGGCTGGCCGGCTTGCTCCAGACTGGCAGTTCAAATCGGCGGGCAAGCGAACGGATCTCCGCTTTACTGAGACCACAATCGGCCAGGGGGGAATGAATGGTCTGCTCCTTGGCTGCTTGGTGTCCGGGCCGATGGTCCTGCAGATCATCTTGGTTCGCGCCGTTCAGCAAATGGAATTGAGGGAATTCGCTTTCTTGAAGCTCTCTGAGTTGTCGGTACAGCGTGTCTTTGCAGTAATAGCAGCGATTGAAGGGGTTCTTTGCGTAGTCTGGATTGTCCAGCTCGTTCGTTTTCAAAATTCGCAGAGTGATGCCGTATTGCTGGCAAAAGTCTTTGGCGATTTGCAGATCCGACCGTTTCAAGCTCGGGGAATCAGCGACCACGCCAATGCCCTTCTCGCCGAGAAAGCGGTGAGACAGATACAGGACGAGAGCCGAATCGACACCACCGGAAAAGGCGGTAAGGCTACCTTCCACTCCGCTGAACCATGCCTCAATCGTCTTCAAGGCATCCATCTGGGCAGCATCATTCATCGGGATTGGCAAAGACCTAGGAGGTGTGGCGAGAGCAACGATTGTTGAAAGAGTGGCTGATTCCCCTCGAGTTTTAATTGGAAGGCGATTAGTTGCCTAAACGGCGCCGACGTCTAGCTAGGTAGCCGAAAGCCAGAGCGATAGATCCGGCCGCGGCAATCAAAGCTATCCAGCTGACTGAGATACCTGAATGCGGATGGTTGTGAGGAACTGGGTTCCCGTGTCCGAATGCGCTGGAGCTGGCAATGAGAAGGATGGTGAGAAGGTATGATGGGAACTTCATGATGCTGCAGAACAACATTCCGTCGCAATGGCGGGCATTTGTCAAATATGGGTTCAGCAGAACTTTTATCAATTGGTATAACTTGAAGGGTAGTCTGGCATCCTCTAGAAGCCAGGAATGTTAGATAGCCAGATGAGTGTTGATACGCTAAAGCAGTCCGTGGCCCAATTTGCTTCGGATCGAGAGTGGGAGCGGTTTCACTCGCTAAAGAATCTCTCTATCTCGATAGCCATCGAAGCCTCCGAACTCATGGAACGCTTTCAATGGTTGGAGAATGCCGAATCTGACAAGGGAGTCGATAACCCCGAGGAGCGAATAGCCATCGAGGAAGAACTGGCGGATGTATTTATCTACCTTCTCCAGTTTGCCAATATGGCAGGCATCGACCTGGCGACGGCGACAAGACGTAAACTGGAACTGAACGCCCAGAAGTATCCCGTGGAAAAGTCCCGAGGCCGGTCGGATAAGTACGACGCCCTATAGTTAGAGGTCGTTGAAAACGCGCTTTTGCCGCTTAGGCGTTGCCAAATCGTGTTCGACGAATTCGATCATTAACCCATGAAGGCATTGGAAATCCCATCAATTCGCCGAAAAGCCCGGAGGCTGGTCAGCGCTCTGTGCCTATCGATGGCTCCCGTTGGCCTGGTCGCTCAGAATGCTATCGTGCTGGATCCAGCCCCGATAGTCGGCTACTCTTTGGATTGGCTAGCCCCGGGAGGGCAGGCAACATCGGTCCCGAGTCAGATAGCGGTTTACAGCTTGGGTTGCAGCAAGTGCATCGAGGAATTGGCGGCTGTTTCTCAGGGTTTTGCTCCGGCGCCGGTCCGGTTCATTCTGACAACTTTCCAGAACAAGGATCGGGATGTGACGCTGCCCTTGATGCAATTCGGTTTTGCCCACAGCGACCCAAAGAACCGTCGCTCCGATCTGCTCGACATGCTGCGGATCTACACTGAGGACCCCGACCATTATCTCAACAATCCATCCGAATGGGAAACGGTTGTGGCCTCTCATTGGCGGGGAGGCATTTCCGATGATGATAGAAAAGTGGCCGAAGCATTCGCTCTCAATGTCATGGACATGCAGACCCGCATCCTGGCCCTGATGGATAAACTGGGCACGCCGAACGCAATTCCGCTGGGCCAGCCTGCCTTAGCCCCAGCGACCGAGCGAAACAGCGATCGCTACAAAGCCTTGGTTGCTTCGCTTTCGCTTGCCTGGCTACGGCCACCGTTGGACGATGCTGAGGCGGCCAATGAAATCATCAAGCGGGCCCGATCCATCAATCCGCTAAGATCTCTCGATGCTGAAGGATGGAAGGAACTGAAGGAATGGGCTCTAAATGGAGCATACTGGATATGGGGCGGACGCCTCAATCCAACCGAATTGACCAACATCATAGATTGGCAGGCCCAATACCACCTGCTTCCGGATGACGAAAGCCGCAAAGAGCGCCAGAGACAATGGTTCGACAAGACGATCGAGCGAGCGGAGATCGGGCCTTTGTCTCCCTTGGAAGCGTTCGGCTTTACCGATATAGATGCTCTGGCCTCTCCAGCTTGGAGCGCCGCCCAAGCCGATGTGCAACAGCAGCTTGTCTATGGTAGCTATCTCGGGAGCCTGACGATAAAGGACGGCGAATAATTACGGTTCCCTTGGTCTAGTAATCGATTACCGAATACGCTTTCAGGATTGAACGGGCTCCGAGCAACATTTTCAGAATTCCAGGGATTGACATTCGTTGGCATTGAGGTTGAAACGATCCCAGTTTTTAGCGACTGGCGACATGGGCGGGATTGACCGTCGGGAAGCAGCGCGGTTCTATCGTTCGCCTGGGTAGAGCCCACAAGATTCATTAAATCGCTTCCAAATGTCCGACACTAAAACGTCTTCGCCAGTCTCTGAATATCTGTTATCCCGGTCCGAGGATCAGATCAATCCGGCTATGCTTGGCTATGTAGCTAATTTGCAGCAAGTTGCTGAGGTCAACCCGCCTGTCGCAGCCTCCATTATACAGGAACTGGAGGACCAGCGGAGCCATTTAAAGCTTATCGCCTCCGAGAACTTCACTTCGCTCAATACCCAAGCGGCCATGGGTAACTTGCTTACCGATAAGTATGCAGAAGGATTCGCCGGTTCTCGTTACTATGCTGGCTGCGACAACATCGATGACATTGAGACAGAAGCCTGCGAGCAAGCCTGCCGCCTCTTCAATGCCGAGCACGCTTATGTGCAGCCCCATTCGGGCGCCGATGCCAATTTGATTGCTTTCTGGGCAATTTTGCAGGCGAAAGTGGGCGCGCCTTTGATGGAGGAGATCGGGACGGGCAACCCAGCCAAGATGTCTCGGGAAGACTGGAATCGCGTTCGGGCCGCCATGGGAAACCAAAGAATGTTGGGCCTGGACTACTATTCCGGCGGCCACCTAACCCATGGCTACCGGTTTAACGTTTCCGCTCAGTTTTTCGATGCCTACAGCTATTCGGTTAGCCGGGAAACTGGTCTGCTGGACTACGACGAGTTGGAGGCTCAGGCGGTGGACATCAAGCCCCTGATCCTTCTGGCGGGTTACAGCGCTTATCCACGAAAAGTCGATTTTCGACGAATGAAGGAGATCGCGGACAAGGTGGGAGCCGTCCTCATGGTGGATATGGCCCACTTTGCCGGCCTCGTGGCAGGTGACGTATTTGAAGGGGATTACAACCCGATGCCCTTTGCGGATGTGGTGACGACGACAACCCACAAAACGCTTCGCGGGCCCCGAGGTGGTATTGTCTTGTGTAAAAAGGAATTCGCGGAGTACGTGGATAAAGGATGCCCGCTCGTGATCGGCGGACCTTTGCCGCACGTCATGGCAGCCAAAGCGGTGGCTTTCAAGGAAGCGAATGAACCCGAATTCAAGTCGTACGCCGCCAAGATCGTGGAAAATTGCCGGACTATGGCTCAAGCGTTGATTGATGAAGGTCTAACCGTTTGCACGGATGGAACGGACAATCACTTGCTCCTGATCGACGTGACTCCATTCGGTTTGAATGGGCGCCAGGCGGAAGCAGCGGTCCGGGAATGCGGAATTACATTGAATCGAAACTCCCTGCCATTCGATCCAAATGGCCCGCACTACACCAGCGGATTGCGAGTAGGTACGCCCGCGATAACTTCGCTAGGCATGGGGGAGCCGGAAATGAAAGAGATCGCCGCCATTTTCAAGTTGATCCTTTCTAATACAACTCCACGGATTCTCGAAAAAGGGAAGAACGCGGGCCAGCCGAGCAAAGTTAAGTACAATCTGGATACGCAAGTTATTGAGGAAGGCCGTAGCCGCATAAAGTCCCTTCTCGATGCCTTCGTTCTCTATCCAGATCTCGATCTAGACTTTCTCAAGGGTCAATTCGGGGGCGTTTAGAATTGAAGCAATATCCATCACTTCTCGAAATCGTTTCCCGCTAACTGATGACTGGGAACGCGTTCTATAAGGAGTTCGATCTAGAGCCGCTGCCCGGAGGGAATCGGCCCAGCGATTATCGGACACCGTTTCAAATTGATCGGGATCGCATAATACACTCGGCAGCTTTCCGAAAGCTGCAGTCCAAAACGCAAGTATACCTTTCGGGTGAGTACGATTTTTATCGGACTCGACTGACGCACTCGATTGAAGTTGCCCAGATCGGGCGTTCGATCTGCGCGTTTCTCAACGGAAGCTCGGAGCAATTGAATTCGGAATTCCATATCGATTCTGATTTGGTTGAGGCCTGTTGCTTGAGCCATGATTTGGGGCATCCGCCATTTGGGCATGGCGGTGAGCGGACATTGCACCGCCTGTTTTCGAACATTGGAGGATTCGAAGGAAATGCCCAAACCCTTAGG
>MDTA01001309.1_pt1 | contig 14923 bp, 25 predicted proteins | sample 811151 | NCBI WGS metagenome assembly MDTA01 (sample SAMN05326648, study PRJNA326480) | marine metagenome | isolation source: seawater | place: Indian Ocean: South | collected 2010 | reverse complement strand
TAGAGGTTTTGTTTAGAAGATTATCTACGGCTTTACGGTATGTCGGGTCGCCAATGTTGATTGGTGTTGCTTCAATACATGATGCTGCGATAGCATTGAAGATGTTACTTCCAGAGAAGTGTGCTTGCAACAGGGCAATCTTGGTCCTATGGTTGATGAAGAAGCCTTCTGCAAGTGAAGCGATGTTCCTTTGGAGGACTGTACGTTCAGTAATCGCCGCCTGCCATTTCTGTTGGGCATTTGACAAATTAAATACTGGGTGTTGATTAATTGAGAATCCTTGTGGAGGAAATTTCTCACCCATACTTTAGGCCACCCTAGTATGGCTGACCAGTTCCTACGTTATAGCCTTGTTGCGGAGGCTGACCCTGCATTGGAACTTGCCCATATCCGGGTTGTTGTCCATACATTTGTTGATTATACTGGTTAGGTTGGTCTATCATCAAGTTAGTTGCTACTTGTTGCGCTCCTGCACCGCCTACTGCACCTGCGGCAGTTACAGTACCTAGTTTGAATAGGTTCTTCAGTAGGCTTGGCCGTTGTGGTGGCATCATGGTTTGTTGCTGCTGTTGCCACTGTTGTTGCTGCTGCTGTGCTTGCCACAACTGCTCACGATGTTTTTGTTGCTCCTCTAGTGATAGTGCTTGGAACTTGGCCTGTTGTACAATTTGCATTGCTTGAGCATCTGCTTGTTGAATCTCTTGAGCAATTTGCTGTAGAGGAACCATGTTAGCGATAATCATGTCAATGTTCTCGTCTGTAATGGTTGAGTATCCTGCTTCTAGTGCCTTTTCAGCGTCAATGAAGTTGGTCGTGGTCATGTCACTGTTGAAGAATGCAAACAACTCCTTGCGTACAATAGTAGTGATTAGATTTGCCAATTCAGCGATAAACACAGGTTGGTTCCTTTCGTTTAGATGGTGTAGGAAGAAAGTACTTACTTCGTTAGGATGGGCAGCAAACAAGTGGTAGATTTTACCTAATTGGTCTTCATTACCAAGCGGTCCTGCGACCATGCCCATTGCTGCTCCTGCTATTTGTTGGTCTAATCCTGTTTGTTGAGCAACATTCATTGCTTCGCCAAACATTGTTCCCAATGTATTTCCTTGTCCTGTACCTGATGGTTGTAGTGAGTTACCCCAATTATTCGCCATTGTTTTGCACCTCCGGCTTGTCCGCCTCTGGTGGACCCACTACATAATCAGTTTCAAGTGTTGTGCCTTGAATTTTCTTGGTTTGGAGTAGTCTTTCATCAAAGACTAGAGTAGTGATATCGTTTTCACCTGTTATTGGATTCTTGTATCTAATGATTGGAATACCGTCTTTTTGCGCCTCATCAAATACTGGGGCCCACTTTGCAAGCAAAGGGTGTTCAGGAGTCTTAGACTTCTTCTTTACCACTGGTACAAATGCTACACCTCGCTTCTTCATTCGCTTAAAGAAGCCTTTGTCATGGGAATGTTCTTCTTGTTGAATCCATTGTGTCAATAGATGGTATAGTTGTAAATGTTGAGGACATAGTGTGGAAGGTAATTGCATACCTGAGCCGTATAGCACTCCTGTCCACGCTCTAAACGGTACAACATTTCCTTTACCGTCTGTCATGTACTCGTCCCATAGGTCGCCGTAGTCTTGGTGCCTACAGTCGGACCCATCTACTGCGCATTGATGAGGTTGCATATACTTGTATCTCAACCCTCCACCAATAAACGGAATCCATTGGGTTCCCGGCAATGTGTACCATCTTTTGGTAGGCTTCAATGCCTTGATTGCTTTCTTGATATTCTGTTTACGTGCCTTATCTGGGTCAGGATGGTCGCTGAAATTAAATTCTACGACAGGTACTACGGCATCGTAGTTTGTTTCTCCATTTGCTTGCGGCATATTATTCATCAGTTCCAATAGTCTTTTCTCTCTGTAATTCATTGTGTAACCCCCATTGCTTTCATTAGCGTTTCTTGCACATTGAAGTTACGTATCGCTGATACTGCATCAATGTGAACGGGAATGCGCATTTCTTGTAGCAAGAATAGATGTTCTCTAAATACATCAAATATGGGGTGATTAGCGATTAAGCCATGTTCCCACATAGCCCAATCTTCGTCTGTTACTAGCCATTCGTCGGCTTTGTTTGCTAAGAGTATGATTTTCTCAGGTCGGTAGTTTCTCCTTCTGAATCTGGTCCACATACCTAGTGCCTTTGGTGGCTTCTTTGAAGCAAGTGCTTCTACTAGATATCCTAGTGCAACTTGATTATCGGTGTTATCTGCATCTAGTAAATGCCTATGGTCAATGACTACAACTACTGCCCTAATTTTACGTTCATACATATCCTTTAGCCACATATACTGATATTCTTCATGTCCTCCAATATCACGACTAACGATGGTCTTTTTCCGACCTTTACTCACTAGTCGCTTTGCGCTTGCTTCTGGCATTCTATGTTTTGACGAGAATGCCTTTAGTTTGTGATGGGTTCTTTGATTTTCTCCTAACGGCCTAATCAATCCCGGTGTAGTCAATTGCTTATCCAATGTCGTCTTGCCTGTCATAGAGGCTCCATATACTCCGATATCATACTTGATGTATTCTTTGACTTTGTCAATGAGAGCAATTACTGTGTGCGCAAAGACAATTTCGGTTGAGCCCATCTAATCACCCCAAAATCCAAGACAGGATTCCTCCGTAGTCGGTTCCCTTGTAGATAGCGTAGTCTATACCTGCGGTTACTGCCATACCTGTTAGTGTTGCGACTGTTCCCCAAATAAATGCCTTGATTTTCAAGTATCTAAACTGCCAAGTTTGACCTACGAATATAGTTTCCATAAGTCCTTCTTGTTGGTCGTCTTTGAGGTCTTTGAATATCTTGACCATACTTTACCTCCTGTGTTGCCAACATAGCGTTCCGTTTCTCACGTTTCTTTTGCATTGTTCTCCATGTATAGTGATTCCTTCGCATCTTACTCCGTGTGGAGAATGTCGCTCGCTCCGCTTGGCATCAGGTTTGCCTGTGATTGTACTGTAGATATTGATTCCGCAGGAATGGTTGGTGCCGAAGCCACTGGTTGCATATTGTACTCTGGGACTAGACTCGGTCCTACGGGTACGCCAAAAACACGTTGTCGGTCTAGTCCCAAGGCTTTTGGGTCCAGACTAAGTTGTTGTGCTTGTTGTGGTTGAGTAGAGGGTGCCTTCATTTGGTTAATCATGTTTTGAATATTAGCCATTTGTTGTTGAAGCATAGCGTCCTCTTGACTGTCAATGACTCCATCATTAGCCAATGAGTTTTGAATCATTAATTGGAATTGAGCCATCTGTTGTTGTAGCATTAACTCCTGCTGACTCTTTTCTACTTGGAATTTCATAGCGGCCATCTTGCGTCTGTTTCCGCTACGCATCTTCTTTAGTTGTCTACGGTGGCTAGCACTGTCCTCAAACATAGCACGGTAAACAAAGTAGAATCCTGCTTGAACGGAGAATCCTGCGAAACCATAGAAAATAGCGGACTCATACGCCGTGTTGAAATGACTCCATGTCCATTCTTGGTATAGTAAAATACATAGTGCAAGCATCAATGCTTGGAATAGCATTGTACCTAGCAAGTGCAACTCACGTTCACGTTGTTGCTCTTTGTACTCTTCCATCTCAGTGGAGATATCGCCATCCATGCCCATTACGGCACCTAGTACTGGGTTAGCAGCAAATCCGATTGGGCTATCAGGACCTAACGGCATCTCTTGCCACCTCCAATAGTCCTACTATTTCAATACGGTTAGAATTGTTTGCTGTATGCATTGTCAATTCTCCGTTAGGTTGGACTACTATAGTTAGGAATCTAAGTCCTGTATCATGCAGATGGGTTAGTCCATTGACTAGTCCTTCTGGTAGTCCACCGTTGTTTTGTTCTTGCTTTACTTCTTCTGTCATTTATTCACGCTCCAAATTGATTAGGGTCCCTTGCTTGAATGATGTTGTCAATTCTTAGGATTTGGATGGCGGCTGTGGTTGCAGACTTTAGTCCGACCTCAATAACGCCCATCGGTTCTATTACTTCGTACGGGTTCCCCGTGATTACTCCACCATTAGCCACATTCAAGAAAGCATCGGTGTTTCCTTGACCATGTGCTGCTCTTAGATTAATTACTGAAAGACGAGGGTTGTGTCCGCAGTTTTTGGCTAATGTTAGAGGAATAATTTCAAGTGCCTTAGCAAAGGCTTCAACGGCTAATTGCTCAAGACCTTCAACAGTATTTGCTACCTGTTGTACGTGTAGTGCCATACTTACTTGCGGTGCGCCACCGCCTGTCACTACTTCTGATGAGTTATGTGCTAGCCATGTTACACCGATTGCATCATCAAGCGCACGGGCCACTTCATCGGCGGCTTCTTGGCTTGGACCAGTACATAGTACAGAATGTCTGTTAGAATCCTTTAGCCCTGTTAGGTGTAGAACAGGCTTATCCCATGATTCTTGGTTATTAGATGAGATATTACCACATTCTCCTAGGTCTTCCTTTTCTAAATCACCAATACTTGATACAATCATACCGCCTGTTGCTTCGGCAATCAATTCTAGCAGGCTAGCATTACAACGGCGAATAGCCATCATGTCATTGCGAGCAAAGTATTCTGAAAGCACTGGGTCAATATCCTTGCCTCCTACGACTACACTTACTCCTAGGTTCTTTAGATGCTCCCCGATGGCTAGAATGTCAGCCTTACGCTTTTGTGAGTAAGCGTCAGCGTCGGCACCTGTTTGGAAGTTTACATTGACTCCCTCAGTGAACCTTGGGATTAGAATATCGCAATCAAACAAAGCAATCTTTGCATCATCAATGCTTTCAGTCATACCGTGATTCATCAATTGCTTGTCAATGATGATTCCGTCTTCAAGGTCATACGAATAAGTAATAGAGGAACCGGGGCGGATAACCATGTTCACGTTAGATGGTCTAGTCTTCTTTGCAGCATTGATACACATCTGAGTTAGATGTTCCTTTGCCGTACCTGCTTGTTTACCAGACATTGCAGTACCTGCAATCTGTTCTAGTGTGAAGTCCTTTAGTGCAAGAGTCTTGAGATGTTCAAGTGCGGCGTTCTTTCCGATTTCAAATCCGTCTTCAATCTGAGCCACATGGACACCGTCTTTCATCAGTATCTCGGCTTGACGGCATAATTCACCGGCCAATAGAATACCACTGGTTGTACCGTCGTATGCTTCGCTTTCAATAGTGCGAGCAAGACCTACAACAATCTTGGTGGTTGGGTGTTCAAACTTCGTTTCTCTTAGGATAGTTGCGCCGTCGTTAGTAAAGGTGGCACTGCCCGTATTGTCTACAAGCATCTTATCTCGGCCACGGGGACCAAGCGATGAGGCCACTAAATTGGCCATTTGCTTTACTACGTCAATGTTAATCTCTTCGGCGGTTCTAACCTGACTCTGGGTACCATCAATAGCATTTGCCATGTACTGTCCTTCTTACAAGTAGGTCATAAAGAAACCTAAACATCTTCAAAGGTAATATCCTTGTTTTGTTGTTTGAAGTTGTTGTAGCAGATGGCGATGATGTTCTCTTTGTCTTTGCCACCTGTAAGGTCTGTCTTCATTCTGTAGTGTGCGTGTTCAATAGGTGTCTTGTCTAGCCTTCGGGCTGCCCTATCAGCAAAGATAGCCACAGTGTAACTAGTGTACCACTTCTTGCGTTCCTGCACCCATTCATGGGTAATATCAATCACCTTGAAGAATGCTTTCTCAAGTTTGATTCCGTGTATTGTTTCGTATTCTCCTTCTAATGCCATTTCCACATCACCTTTACTTTTACTTTCATGCTTGACCCGTGTCCCTCGGATGCATCCAATATCCTAACAAGATTCTTCTTTCTAGTAAACGTAGATTTCCTAGCAAGTGTGCCCGTCTTTGAACAGACTTTTGCGAATAAGGTCAGATTATTGAAAATCTGTTGGTCAATAACTAGCGTTCCAATAGGTGAGATTTCTACCCATTGTGCAGCAGGGTCGCCTCTAAGCGATTCTCCAGAACTAATACCAATGGGATTCTTGCCTCCGATAACCAATTTGTTTTCATCATTCAATGAAACAAATAAACCGCCACGGTCTTCAGCGTCGGGATTACCATCAGCCCATTCAAGGCGTATCTGATTTCCTAGATAATCGGAGTTTCCCGCATGGGGAGTGTACTTGTGGTCTAAACCAATAGCATACGGGTCGTCCATGTACAGTCGTGCATTCAAGTAGGACTTAACTATTGACTAGGTAAACTGCCCCAGAAATTCATTGAGTCACAATACTGGCCATATCTATTTGTCATGGCTATTTTGTATTCATCGTATGTCATAGTATTATCAGAACACCATGTATCAAACCACATTACGTCCCAATGTCCTAGTGAGTGCCATGATGCAGGAGGTGATGTCCACGTTTCTATGTCTGCTTTAATCAATGTAAATCTACGGTCTTTAGCACAGTGGGGCCAAACTAAATCAATCACATCTTGTGAGTTCTCAATAATGGTTACTGTATTGATATTAGGATTGTTGATTAGTACTTGATTACAAAGCCCAATGCCTAGTCCTCCAATTAGTACATCTCCTGTAGCGTTATCCCATAACCACTGGTGTTCTCTATATTCTCCTTCTGAGTCTTGCATGATAGGCATAGGACAGGAGTCTTTGATTAAGACACAGTAATTGGAATGACTTTCATCTTTCATTGTAAGGTATGATTGCCATTGTTTGTCTGTTGTTTGATTAGTATAATGGGCCACTTCAAAATTTCCAGATACTCCTGTGGGAATGTTTACTTGTACTCTCGTCATAATCATTCCTCATACAAAATTGACAGTAACATCATGGATTGCGGTGTGCATGGTTTTACCTTGTACAGCCATTCCGGTTAGTCTAAACGTAAAAGTGTCGCCAACTTGAGGTAGTGTTGCTGCTCCTCTACCTCCTCCATGTTGTATTGTCAATACATAATATCCACTGCCAAAACCCGCCAATAGGGGAGCATCATAAATTCCAAAGGGGCCTCCCACACTTAGGTTAGTATTATCCTGAGTATTCCTTCTATTGGTAGTGGTTTCGGCGGATATAAGGCTAGCAGTGGCAAATGATTGACTGATGATTGCATTTGCATCAACAAACCATTCGTAGTGGGTAGGAGACATATTCGCCGTTCTAATATACCCTCCAATGAGTATATTGGCTCCTCCTGATTGATTGTTATTGTATCCATTCACATAATCTGATACCGACATAGGAATTGTTTGGGTTGTTCTTGTTGGACTACTTGCTGTTCCAAATACCGAATTGGACCCATCTTTTACTCCGCCGGAGTAACTAAAATCATTACTGGCATTGTTAATGAACGCTAATTTGATAGCATTGTCAAAATTGCCGGTGGCACTTGTGGCTACACTGACAGTTGGTGTGCCTCCACCACCGCCTCCTCCACCACCGCCGCCTGCACGTTTCTTCTTATCCTTCATGGCGGTACCTTTCATAACGGCATACATTGGATTCATGTTATCACAATCCTATACCGTACCAAGAGTCAGGAGTTATTGCAATTAATGTTACAACTTCATTAGACGGTAGTGAGCCATTGGCTGTACCCCCGTTTAGGTTTTGAGCCGACCCGTGTCCGCCGACACCGGGTCCACCTAATCCGGTTCTATCAATTGTTAGGGCTCCGGCGGTCGTATTGATAATGACATAAGTATCGCCTACTGAGGTTGCGCCGGGGTCGGGTAGATGGACGCTTTGCAATATTCCACTTGCTACTAGTACTTGGCCTGCTTGCGGCCTAACTAATTCAATTGTAGGCACTGAGGCTCCGAATAGTACATTTCCAGCACTCGTAATATCATCTACTACGGCTCTTGGTGCGAGGAATGTTGCGGTGCCTCCTATTGATACGTTGCCTGTGAATGCTGCGCCTGATAATGCTGCACCACCAATATCACTCAAAGTCTGCGCTGCAGTTCTACCCTCAATGAGTGTACCATCTACTCTTAGGAAATCATTGTCTGCTACGTTTGGACCGGCACCTAAGTATTCACCATTAGCAATACCTATAGTGCCTCCACCTCCACCAGAAACAACCAAGTCAATTGTGCCATCACCATCTTGATATGTGGCACTTATCCCTGTTTCAGTATTACCTGTAAACATTGCACCTACGATATCTTGCACTTCTTCAGTGCTAAGTTGGGTGTTTGTATCCGTTGAAACTAAATCAATGGTGCCGTCAGAATCTTGGTAAGTTGCAGTAATGTTTGTTTCTGTGTTGCCTGTGAACATTGCTCCTACAATGTCTTGAATTGCTTCTGCAGTTCTACCTGCGCCACCATCTACATATGCCTTAGTTGCAGCGTCGTTAGCATCAGATGGTGTACCTACTCTTAGTTGAGTATCTACGAAGGTACTGTTAGTGGGTGCGTTGTTTGCAATCTGACAACGGAATGCGTCTACAGAATCGTCCCAAACGAATCTAGTAATTGCGATATCTGTACCACTGTTTGAACCTCGGTCTACTTGGAATCCAGATACGCTACCAGTTACACCTGCGTTAGCGTCGTTAGTTTCTCCTTGGTTTAATTGTAGTACAGGGTCTGCATGGCTTACTGTTGTTGATGATACTGTGGTAGTTGTACCAGATACTGTTAGGTTTCCATTGACTGTTACTGCTCCTTCAAAGACGGCGGATTTGTCATTACCACTGATTGTTACTGCAGTTGCCATTGAGTTGAAATTGGTGCCGCTACTTCCCGGAGGAGCGACTTTGAATACGATGTTTCCTCCTACTCCTGTTCCTTTACCTCCACCACCATTCAGTGTTAAGTCCCCTCCTGCTCTATCAGGTGTTACTCCTACTCCGGCTGAACCGGCAAATATCCTAAGTTCGGCACCTGTTGCACCATCAGGTCTTAGTGCTGAACCAATATCATATTGAGAATTAGCAGACTCTCCTATAGTGATTTGATTGGTGATGAAATTAACAGCACCTGCTCCATGTGGACTCAAATTTATACTTCTATTGCTATTTGTAGTTGAAATTTGAAATCCATTGATATTAATGTCGTCTACATCTAAATCTCCAGTTATGTCTACTGCGCCTGTTATGGTCGCATCACCAACTACATCTAATGCGTTAGTGGCCCCAGATGCACCAGATGGGTTGATGTGGACACCGTTAGCATTTACCATTAGTACACGGGCATTACCTACCACTAATCCGAGTTGGTCTGCTCCTGTATGCTGAATACCTGTATTGGTATCACTAGCAAATGAATAAGTTAGTGCAGTGGGTGAGGAAGCAGTTTGTGTTGCAAAGATACTTCCTACTTTACCTACTGGCGCAGCGTTAGAACCAACTTGGAATTCAAAGTTGTCATTGGTTTCATTCCAGATGAAATTTACGTTATCTTCATCTCCACGTTCAACTTCAAATCCTCCGTTCTCGGTTGGACCGGGGCCAGAGAAGTCTGCGTTAAGAACTATCTTTGCATCGCCAATAGTTACTGTGTTACTGTTTAGTGTTGTTGTAGTAGTTACAGTTAATGTGTCAGAAACAGTTAGGTTGGCAACAGTTAGTGTGTTGGATGTTTTGTTGTATACTAGTGTGGATTCACCTGCAAGGGCTCCTCCATCATTGAATTGTACGTGGGTGTCTGAGCCTCCAACTGCGGCTCCACCTGTAGGTCCTTGTACTGTTAGTATGCCATTGGTAATAGAGAAGGTGTTGAAGTTACCTGCATTTTTGATTTGATGAATGCGCCCATCAGCAACGCCATCATTGTTAGTATCTACTGATATTCCCGGTGATGATACTTTTGATGTGTATGGCATTTAGACCCCCTCCGGCCTATACTGCCATCCAATACAACTTCTGGTCTGTAGAAGCATATAGGTAAATGTTGCTTGCTCGGTTGATTTCAATAAACAGTGATTCGCCGGGGTCTAGTGGGAATCCCATTGGGGTTGTTGCACCAAAGTCTAATGAGATTCTTTGGCTCTTTGTTAGGTCGGCAGCCGTTATTCTACCTGTTGGTTGCACTTCTACTGAGGCGGTTTTGCCTGTTTTGTTGATTGCTCCTGTAAATCTATTACCGATGAAAATCTTGCCTGTATTGGAAAAATCAGACTTTAGTAGGAATCCTCTAAACGCTGTAACGTCTTCTTCAATTTCTCTACTAATTGTTGTCACATCGTCGCTATCCATGGCACTAGCATTACCTGCCAGTATACCTTCATTCATTGCTTTGATGTATTCGTAAAGAGATGCAGCAGGTGTTGTTTGTTTAATTTCTAAAGGTACCATGAATCCTTCATACGAGAATTCGTTTCTTCCTGTATCTGTTGTTTCTAATCTTGCAGTTGGAGAGTCTGGGTTACTTACACCACGAATAGGTAATACTGCCCCACCTGTTTGGTCTGTAGGTACATGGGGAACCATTGGAGGTACACTTTCATCCTTAGCCATGTTCACTGCGATACATTGGTTGGTAAAAGTCCTTCCGCTTGGTAATGGGCATTTTCTTTATGGCCTACTTGTATTCTCGGCTGTTATATGAAGGTCGTCAAGCGTGAGGGAGTCAATGCTCCCTACGGAAAATGTGTTGAATGCGGAACGGGTACTAGGTCCCATGTTTTAGAATATCCGGACTATGAAGAATACGAAGAACAAGTGTTCCGTGACCTTGAAGAGTACCAAGCAGCAAAGAAGGGTGAGGAACCTGAAGAAGATGCCGAATTTATCGTCAAATACCGTAGGCTTAGTGAGCCTGAGGTTATGTGCCACAAGTGTTGGGTTATACAACGTGAGAAGGCAGTTAAGTTCCTAAACAAACACAAAGACAATTGGTCGGCTGACCTTGCTACTTACATGACAACGGTTCGGAAGTTCCTAAAGGACTGGAAGTACTTTGACTTCTCATCATTAGAGAACACTGTAGTACCTCCTATGAAAGAAGAAGACCATGTCGTGCAAGACCTAAGAAAGCAGGTAAAGTCTTTCCTTGTTGGAAGTGAAGAAGAATGAGCGATGGTACAGTAATGGCTGTAATTGATGAATTTACTGAGAGATTAAAGGAAGTAGGAGCAACTGAATTTGTTATGGCTGTGGGTGGAGATGGTGCCTCCGGTTTCAGATTCTTTGGTAATTACAGACAATGTGGTTTCTTAGCATTACAAGCCCTGTGGGAAGTAATGCAATGGCAAATGCAAAACTCGGTAGTAGATGGTGAGATTAATGGCCCAAGATGAACGTATTAGAGATAGTGAATGGGACAAAAATATTGAATGTCCTATATGCAAAGACATTGCTCAAGGTAAGATTGACTTAGAAGGTCGGCAACTGTTTGAGGACGAATCTGAAACTAAACCATTCTTTTGTGTCGCCTGTGGCGGTACAGATATTCGTGAGTTCCATGAAGTAGGAGGTGTAGAAAGCCAAGCATCCTCCCTCCGAGGTGATACGCAACCTTGGACTCATCTAATCAAAGTCAAGTGCATGACTTGTGATTGGCAACACGTAGCAGGAAATCTCCCATGCCTAGGCAATCCATGGAATGAAACCCATGGCTACAAACGGCCTAAAGACATGACTGACCTGCAAAAGCACGCTGTAATGTGGTCAAATGAACAGGCTGTAGGACTCCGTGGAGCCCATGAGCAATATGACCCCAATGCAGAATTGCGAACGAAAACTTATAGGTCTAGACGAAAAGTGGTATGGGATGAGGACGAGGGCGAGGACCGAACCATCACGTGGGAACCCACCGAAGAGGAACAGAAACTACCCAAGTTCAGAAAAAAGAAAAACACAAAGGACGTGAAGAAAAATGGCAAAGGAAAGCAAACTAGTGACACTGCAAGTGAAGATTAACGGAACAGAAGACCTTCTTATCAAAGAAGTACCAGAACACAGCCTTGAGGCTGAATATCAAGCCCTCAAGTTGAAGGCTGATTCTATGGGTGCTTCTGTAGAAGTTCCAGACCTTGCTCCAATCACTGTTGAGTGAAGTCTTGGATTAGATAGTACCCAATAGCACCAGTAAGTGCGTATCTAATGGCCGTAAGGCTAGATATCGCCTTCACTTGCTTGAGGGTCTTCTTACCTAAGGTATTGATGCGTTTACTCGCAGCGTTAGCATAAACAATGCTACCAAGTAAAACAACACCGCCTAGTGCAAACCTGTTTGCCATAGTAGGTGAAAGATTCATACCTAGATTTGGTACATTACCGAAGAATACACCTTCTCCGTTTTTTACTGGACCTATACCGTTCCTGCGTTTACTTAATGGCGCAGCCGACTTCTCATACTTAGGGTGAAAGGCTTTGAATGCAAAGTCTTGGAATCCATCAACCATCATCTGACGGTCTTGCACCTGTGGATGGTGTCTAGGAATCTTTTGGGCGTACGGATGATTCACTCAGTCCACCCCATACCGCCTTCGGGTGACATACCTCCAAGGCCGTACAGGTTTCCTACAGCATCATAGTTAGACATGGCTACGTTGTCTTCGTAGTCAAGTGCTACGTTGCCATAACTACCGAGAGGTCCGGTACCTCTTTGGCGTTGGGAAATTCTTCTACGCATGGCAGGAGGTAAGTTAGCAGAACCTAGGCTAGATGCCCCTAGAACATGGGGGTTGATGCCAAAAAAGTCGGAATGTGATACACTACGAGGTAGCATTACATCTTGAGTCAATGGTCTGTCCATCATAGCGTGAGATGAACTAGTTGATGTTGTAGTGGAAGTGCTTGCACCCAATTGACTAATTCTTTTTGCTTGTGACCTGTGCATCTTAGATGCACCGTACAATTCCTTCTCCACTGCACTAAGGGTTTCCTTTTGTTTCTTAGACAGGTGTCCAATACCAGAGAATGGGCCTTCTCCTTTTGGTGCCTTAATTGCGTTGATTGTTTCGTATACTGTGAATGCACCTGCTACTGTAAATGCAATACTAAGGAATGGATGGTAGTCAAAAAATTTGCTTAGTTCTTTTCTTGTTGGTAGTATGCCCATAGTATCACCTTTTCATGTATTTGTAGATGCTATACAATAACAGGCTTCCACCTGCTAGTATTAGCACTGGTTTGCTGATGTTGTTGATTACGGCCATAGTATTCATGCCCATAGGGTTCTGTCGGTGTTGTAGCCCTTGTAGGGGTTGGAACACCTGTCCTGTGGTACCACTCATTGCCATTAAGAAATCACCCCTTCTTTCAACAATCCTTTGTAGAGTAAGATAAGACCTGCTCCCAAGGTTGGGAAGCCAACTGCATACTGTGTAGGTGCATTCATTAGTTTAAGTCCGACAGAGGATAGCCCAATGCCTGCAACTACGCTTACGGTGCCACTAGGAATCTGTTCCTTAGAGATAACACCATAACCAACCATGCACCTCACTCCATAAGTAATGCAATACCACTAGCAATACCAACAACACCCAACAATTGTAGAGGAGATGGGTTGTATTTGCCCACTACTGGGATTGCATCGGGTAGTAAGTCAAACTCGCTACCGAATCTGTTTGTAGGTGGTCCTGCGTATTCTTTTGTACCGTAGTTGAATTGATGAAGTCCCATAAGTAATAGAACGCCACCTGCTAACTTAGGGTTTGCTAACGTTTTGAATCCCATATCTATTCCTCAAATCAATCCTTCTTTTGCAACCATTCCTGTTGCTAGTAGACCAAATGCTCCTGCCATAATAGCATTGTATTTTGCATTACCTTGTGTTGCTTTGAAAGCGAAGTACCCTGCTAACGCAAGTTCAGCAGCATATGCTGCACCCATTGGTGTTGTTAGTGGGTGTCTTTTGAAATATTCACTTACTACGTTGTACAAGTTATCACTGTCCTCTTTGGTAAAGCCAAAGTCCTCCAGCACCTGAGCCAAATAGTGCGCCTCCAATTAGTCCTCCTACGATAATCGGGGCCAGATTACGCCTAACTACTGCGGTAGGCGACTCCGCAGTACCTTTGAGAGCGTTGAAGATAATTGGGCCTAGTAGAGCCCCTGCTAGGACACCAGAGGATGTGATACCACCCATGGTGTACTTATTCATTTGAGGCATACCTAGTTGTGATGAGTGCATAGTCCTCATAGTTTATTCACCCCGCTAATGCCTGCAAACAAACCTGAGCCGACCATTTCTAGAAGGCGTTGGTCTGGTACTTGAGATGCTAATGCGCCGGGGTGTGTCTTACCGTATACCTTTTTGTCAAGGAATCCTGTTTCTTGGTTAGCAGGATTGTACGGGTCGTATCCCGGGCGAGATAAATGACGGGTATCACGGTATAGTGAAGCAGCAGGATTTCCCTTAGGGTCATATTCACCGTTTAGGTGGGAAGTGTCCCTGTAGAATTCTCCCTTTGCAATTCCACTGTTGGGTTCGGCACCAATCGTACGTTTCCCTGCGGTCAAAGTACCAAAGAGGTCGTATCCTGAGTTTGCGCCATGGTGGAACCCAGTTCCTTGAGGTTGAGTCATCATGTGTTCTTCTGCAGGGTCCATGACCGCCAATGCACCGAGTCTGTAATCTCCGTGTCTTACTTGTCTGTAGCCACCTTGTAGGACCTTAGCAAACAAATCAATGGCTAATGGTACAGCGAAGAACCCAACAATCGGATTACGATGTGCGAAGTCAAGAAGTCCGTTCTTGAACATCTTCCTTGGTATGTATCGCTCACCTTCTGTAATACCGAATGCCATCTACTTCACCCCTCATATGATACCCGCTTGTTACGCTTGACTTCTACTGACTTTATCAACACTTTGGGATTCTTGTCCCCTTGTGATGTTACTATGCCCCAACAGTTACTTTCACTGGCAGGGAATAGGCCACGGGAGTTCGTTGCTCCTGTTTCTTGGCTATTACTTGCATTTGCAAATC
>MDTA01027283.1_pt1 | contig 14928 bp, 16 predicted proteins | sample 811151 | NCBI WGS metagenome assembly MDTA01 (sample SAMN05326648, study PRJNA326480) | marine metagenome | isolation source: seawater | place: Indian Ocean: South | collected 2010 | reverse complement strand
CTTATCAAACCTCTTATCAAACCTATTATCAAACCTATTATCAAACCTATTATCAAACCTATTATCAAACCTATTATCTTACACCTTATCTTACCTATTATCTTACCTATTATCTTACACCTTATCTTACCTTTTATCTTACACCTTATCTTACCTATTACCTAACCTATTATTTATCTACTTTTTTTTTACCTTCACATTTTCACTTCTTTTTTTTTTACACTTTTTACACTTTTTACACACAAAATTGCAGCTTTTTTACGACACACTTATTTTTTATAAACAAATACACATAAAAAAAGGATTCATATATATAACTATTTAAACAAATCTATTTTTATTAACACCTATTTTTATTAGTTTTTTTGTTGTAAATTCTTGCCAAAATATTTTGAACAGAATAAATCCTAGGAGAATTTGGTATATATTCATTATAACAATCCAAAATTTTTTCGTAAAATTCAGCAGCTTTCATATGTTTATTCTGTTTAACCAACAACCTAGCTGTTTTATAATAAAACTTAACCTTCGTATCAAATGAAACCTTTTTATTACCTTCTAAGTCTTCAGCATAACTAATTAATAAATCACGTTCAATTTTTCTTTCTTTATTTTTATTAATATCAAAGATATTAAGAGCACGTTGATAATTTCGCGAATTATTCAATCTTTGAATATCCGACATTTTCAACGAACGAACCAATCCCCCTGGCAATTTTAGCCCACGTTCTTCGAAATATTCAATAGGGTAATATTCAACTGTAGATGTCATTATAAATATATATAATTGCTATAACTATATATTATAAGTGCTATGCAATTTTTCATACAAAATTGCATAATAAAAGTATTTAAACTTAATAATATTAATAAAGTAAAATGAATAAGGAAAATAAACTATTTATGAATTTACAAAATAACTGTATTTTAAAATATACAGCAAAAAGTAGTCATTTATACAATGAAAATATAAACATAAAATACAGACCTATTAAAAATATAACTATAAGGAATGAAAAAATGAAAATTGACAATTCCACTTCTCTAATTCATCGTTAGTTATTTCTGGTAGTATAGGGTGAGATTCCCAAAAATATCTACAAAAAGCCCATTGAAATTTATACTCTTCTGGATACAAATTACTATAATTATCTAATAAAAATCCCTGTATTTTTTTTGGTAGCAAGTATAAATTATTACGAGGTAATACATATGATAATTGTGTATAAGGATGAAATGGAGTAAAAGAACTATTAGTTAATTGTGATTTTAAGAAATCTGTTTCAAAATGTGGAATATATTTATTTAAATCATTAAATAGTGGTGGATAATTATATTTATATTTCCATTTCCAATCAGGACAATCGCCAGTATAATACTTATATACCCATTCTAATCCTTCCAAATAATTAATAGATATATCCTTTATACTATCATCGTGTCCTAACGATTTTAATAATATTTTATAATATCTATCTTCCCAATATAATTCATCAGGACATATATATTTTTCTTCTTGACGATATAGAATAGGAACATTTAATAACACTTCTTCTTTTTCTTTGATTGTAGTTTCAGGAAATTTACGTTTATCAAATTTATCTCTGACAAAATATTCTTTTTTTAACAATTCATGTTCGCATTTAGAAATTTCATTTATAAATATTTTTACATTATTCCATTGAATTTGTTTAGTATATGGAGATATTAAATACCTATTCATACTATTAGAAATATACTTTTTATAAATATCTAATAAAACACTAATACCATGTGTTCGTATATTCATACTAGGAAAATGTGGTAAAAAATCATTACCCAATAAAAAACACATAAACACATAATCATCTATTCTTGATAAATCATTATTTGAACAATTCATTTCTGTTAATATTGATAAAGATAAACAATGAATATCTAAGAAATAAGGTTCATTTGAATGTTCTTTTACATCCAATGGTATTGAATTTTTTAAAAATTCAGGTGCTTCTCGAAAAACATAAATGTCTTTACAATATTTTAAATGAAAAATAGAAAGCATTATTAAATCAGCATCTAAACCATAAATAGCTATATTTGATGATTCTACATTATTATTTCTTATATGTGAATATAATTTATGTTCTCCTTCGCCTGGTTCATCGGAACAAGATATAATAATTTTTTTAACATTATATTGTTTTTCTTTATACTGAAAATAAAAATTTGTATATCTAGATAATTTATCCATAAATAATGTTCCAGGAGTAATAGATGATGTATTCCATTTATTAAAATTATCATTCATTAATTTAGATTGTACATTAGAAGTAAACAAACTTTTATAACGCCTAGTGCGCTGTTGTTCCATTTTAGCAAGAGGTGCAACACCATCAAACGCAATATAAATAGTATTTGTAGGGTTTATCATTTGTATATAATTATCAATATTTTTTACAACTTTCTCAATTATATCCTTTTCTAATTTTTCAAAATCATTTACTTTGTGTTCTTTATTTATAATATCGTAATATGAATCATAAATAATTGAGTTACAATCCATATACAAATGTGTAAAAGGTTTATGATTATCTTTAAAAAATTTTTTATTTCTTAAAATCTTCGTATATTTACGAATAATTTGAGAAAAATAACTTGGAATACCCATTATATTACAAGTTAATTAATATAATCAATATTATAATATGTATAGGAGTATTTATATCATTTTCAAAAATTATCAAACATATAAATATTATTAAATTATTAATTTGTTATAATATATTACTTAAATGAAACAAAAAAATGACGTTGATTTATTAACTATAAATAAAAAAAAATATAAAAATGTAGAAAAAAACGAACTTGTTAAGATATTATTAACAAAATTATATGATATTCAAGAGATTATCCGAAATACTATATTATCAATAAATCAACATAATAAGGATGAAATATTTAGTAATAATGATATTAATTTATCAATATCTATTTTAACAGATTTATACGAAAAATCCAATAATATTCATAAAAAATTAACATCTACAATAAAAAATGAGAACATAAATGATATTATAGATTTATTACAACAAGTAATTGATAAACTATCAATGATAATATGTGGATTTGGAACAAAAAACATTAATGAATTATTATTTATAAGTTTTGGATCAGAATTTAAAAATCTAACTTCTCAAGATAGCATATTAAACAGTAAGTATGAATTAATAACAAAGTATATAACTCCTATTGGATACAAAATCATTCATTGGAAAAAAACAAAACAATCTCATATACATAAAGACACTTATTGTGAAAATAAATTAATTGAAGAAAATACAGAATTAGAAGATTATAATATATTTGAATGTTTAAATATGAATAATGAAAATGATTCATTTAAACAAAGAATATATGGAATACAGATTATTATACAAAATGAGAAATCACGAAAGACATTAGTAATATCAGGTATAATTGAAGATATACATATAGACTACTTTACAAATGAATATATTTCTACTCGTAAAGAAGAAATATTAAATCTAGCATTTGGAAGACAAAATATAGAAAAAGATATATTAAAATCAATAATTGATACATTATCATTAAAAGATATACTAATATATGGAAATGAAGATATTATAAAACGAATTATAATTATTTTAACAGATATAAAAAATATAAAACAAAATAAGCTAGATAAAACAATAAATGATTTTTTTGAACTAGATATCTATTCAAAACGTATTTTATTAATTAATTTATCACTAGTTGATAATGACAATGATATACAATATATAAGCTATTTATTATACGAATTATTAAATATAGATAATAATGATAATACAACAAATGAACAAAACATAATTCATAATAGTCTTCCGTGGAAAATAAAAATGAAATATAAAGATATTATTAAACAATCAGTAACTTCTATAAACGATATGATCCAAAAATACGATATAAACCAGATAACATTAGAACAACAAATTTATTTAATGAAGGCAGATGAAAAAATAAAAGAGAAAGCTATTTTAAAACTAAAAGAAATAAAAGGACGCCCTGACGAAATGGGTTTAAAAGCTAAACAATATATAGAAGGTTTAATAAAAATACCATTTAATATTTATCGTGAAGAGGAATCGTTAAAAAAAATTAAAGATATTAATAAATTATTTATACGTATTATATCAGTCATTAAACATGTATTTCCTGATTTTAATATAATAAATAAAGACCATTATACTGTATTAGAAATCAATACATATATAAAATATATTAATAACTATTCTATTGAAAATATAAAAACATTAATAAAACCAATAATAGACAATTTAAATATAAAACAATTAAATCTTCTTATTCAAAAAATTAATACATATAAAAAAAAAACAAAAGAAATGCGGTTAACCATAACTAATCAAACAAAAATAGCACAAATTAATAAAATTATGAATTTTATATCAAACAAAGAAATTTCAAATTTAACAATTATTTATGAGTTATATGATATGATTAGTAATACAAATACATCATTGTCTAATGCTATAAATGAAATAAAATTATTACATAATAATGTTAGTAATATTGAAAAAAATATTGAACAAATTATTAATGTATTAGATAATTCTATATATGGACATTCACATGCTAAAAATCAAATAATGAAAATTATAGGTCAATGGATGAATGGAGAACAAACAGGTTATTGTTTTGGTTTTGAAGGTAGCCCCGGTATAGGTAAAACATCATTAGCAAAAAAAGGTTTATCTATGTGTTTAAAAGATGATAATAATAATAATCGTCCATTTTCTTTTATAGCATTAGGAGGTTCATGTAATGGTTCTACACTAGAAGGGCATAGTTATACATATATGAATTCAACATGGGGTAGAATAGTAGATATTTTAATGGAATCTAAATGCATGAATCCAATAATATACGTAGATGAATTAGATAAAGTAAGTAAAACTGAAAATGGCAGAGAAATTATAGGTATTTTTACACATATTATAGATCAAACACAAAATGATTCATTCCAAGATAAATATTTTAGTGGTATTAATATTGATTTATCAAAAGCATTATTTATATTTTCATATAATGATCCTGAACAAATCGATTCAATATTACTAGATAGAATCCATAGAATAAAATTTGAGAATTTAACATTAAACGAAAAAAAAGTAATTGTTAATAGATTTATTCTACCAGAAATTAACAAAAAAATGGGATTTACCGATATAATAGAAATGAATGATGATATAATTGAATATATTATTGAAACATATACATTAGAACCTGGTGTTAGAAAATTAAAAGAACTCTTATTTGATTTATATGGTGAAATTAATTTAGATATATTAAAAAATAACAATACTGAAGTAAAATTACCTATTTTAATAACACCTGAAAATTTAGAATGTAAATATTTACCAAAATATACAAAAATAAAAGAAAAAAAGATACATAAACAACCAGTGATTGGTATAATAAATGGATTATGGGCAAATGTATTAGGTAGGGGTGGAATTATACCAATTCAAACTATGTTTTTCCCATCTTCCACATTTCTAGATTTAAGATTAACAGGACTACAAGGTGATGTTATGAAAGAAAGTATGAATGTATCAAAATCATTAGCTTGGAATTTAACACCAAATTCTATTAAAAAGAAATTACTAACACAATTTAATGATACAAAATGTCAAGGTTTGCATATTCACTGTCCAGATGGTTCTATATCAAAAGATGGTCCATCTGCTGGTGCAGCAATAACAATAGCTATTTACAGTTTATTTAATAATAAAAAAATAAATAACGATGTTGCAATAACAGGTGAAATTAATTTACAAGGAGAAATTACTGCGATTGGTGGTCTTGATTTAAAAATATATGGTGGTATAAAAGCAGGTATAAAAACTTTTTTATATCCTATTGATAACACGTTAGATTTTAAAAAATGGAAAAGTAATAATAAAGACACGTATAATGATATTAATTTTTACGAAGTATCTAATATAAAAGAAGTATTTAATTATGTTTTTATATAACCATACAATAAACAAATATATAGTTATAATATAATAATTATAACTATAAAATGGATTTAAATTTACTAGGTTTTGGATATCTATTTCTTCGTTTAGCACCATTTGTATTAGCATCATTTTTTACACTAGCTTCTATATTTAATCAAGATTTTAAAGGTTTTATATATTTAGTCGGTTTGTTATTTAGTTCATTTACTACTATGATTATAGGTAATATTTTTAATTTATCCCGTCCTGAAAACGTACCAGAAATATGTAATATGCTAACTATTGGTCAAACCTCTAATTTTTCCAAACTCCCACTTGGTCAATCTACTATTGCTTTTACTTTTGCTTATTTACTATTTTCTATAATGAAACACAATATTTGGAAAGCTAATATTTCTACTTTAGTATTTTTCCCTCTTCTTATTTTCTTTGATTTTAACTGGAATAAAACAAATAGTTGTTATACTCCTACACAATTATTACTTTCTCTCGGTGTATGCTCTATTGTTGGTTTCTTATGGTCATATATAATATCACTTGGCAAAAATCCATCATTAATGTATTTTAATCAATCTTCTGATAATGAAGTATGCAGCAAACCTACTAAAAATACTTTTAAATGTAATGTGTATAAGAATGGTAAATTAATATCCAAAAATATTGGTGGATAAATTTTCAATAAAATTATAATATTATTACTTTATTGAAAACTATTTAAATTCTCACTAATCCATTTTTTTACACTTTTTACTTGAGCCATTCTATAAATTTCTTGTGAAATCAAATGACTATTTACATTTCTTTTCTGAAAATGTAACATAAACTCATTTGCTACTTCTATAAAAATCTTATCTTCATATTCATTGATATTATCATAAGAATATTGTGGATAATTGAGACGTTCATTTACATTATTATGAAATATAAATAACATTTTTTGTAAATGAATTTTATTTTGGATAGCTATAAAATTTACTCTTTTCATATACTCACTTGCGTGTTGCTGACACATATAACAAGGTAAATTATCACAAACGGTTCGTATTAATCGAAACATACCATCTTTTAATTTGTCAAAATCTGAATCTTTTACTTTTGCTGCTAAAGTATGAAAAAATATCCATATTGGCGCACCCCAAGTTAATTTTCCAGGCATTGGTCTTGCGTTTGATAATGTGTTATGATATACTTTATTTGTTTTTGGTAATATTTTACCTCTAGACATTGTAAATTCTGGTTTTTTATCCATTTCATTATGTTCATCTGGATTTATTCTAAGAGATTTTTTTGTATAGTTCATATTATATAAATATTTATATATTATATTATATAATCTTTCGTATTAAAAAATATAAAAAATATATAAGTATACACTATAAATGAGTAAAGAATTATTAACTAATAATGTCAAAAGTTGGATTAAATTAGATAATGAAATTAAACAATTACAATCAGAAATAGCATTACGAAAACAAGAAAAGAAAAAAGTAAATATTCAATTAATGGATAATATGAAATCACAAGATATAGATTGTCTAGACTTAAAAGACGGTCAATTATGTTATACTAAAAAAAATATTAAAAAACCCATATCTAAAAAAATATTATTAGATATTTTAACTAAATACTATAATGATGATATATCAAAAGCAACGTATTTAAATGATTTTATTATGGAAAATCGTATTGAAGTAACAAAAGAAAATATAACTCGTAAATTTATAAAACCCTAATAAATTCTTAAATTCCAAACTCAGGAATACTATATGTATTATTTCGTAAAGTGTATTTTGCTATAATTTCTGGATTTTCTTTGTTATTCAATATATCTTCGGTATTAAATACATTACATTTACCATCTATATAATATACAATACCTCCAATATCCTGTGCTTTTACTTCTAATTTATGATAAATATTTGTATTTGTTTCTTCAGTAGTAATTAAACCATGAGGTGTTCCTTTTACATGAGTTCCACAGAATTCACTACCATCTTTTCTGCGTCTAGTACATTGTTCTTGATTAGCCCGTTTAGCATTACATCTATTATCAACTGGTACTGTATTCTTTACACGTCTTCGTTTTCGGATATCTTCTTTTTCAAAGACTAATCGCTGATAATCATATACATATTCCATAATAGTATTTATTTTTTCTTTTTCTTGAAAATCTAAAGAATTTATTTTATCACGTATATTATTTTTGAATACGGTAATATAAGTTTCAAATTTTTGATTAAGTCGTCGTTCCATTATTATAAATAATTGTATTGTATTTATAATATTATTTTTTTTCAATTTTCTATTAAACTATAACATATAATTTATTGAGTATTATATATTGTTCCAAATACTGTAATCCATGCAAACATAATAATAGGAACTATTATATCAAGCATATCATTATTATAATATTTTTATTTTATATTATTTAAATTATATTTATAATTATAATTATCCCCAACTAGCTGGTCTGTGTTTCTTACAACCATCATAAGCTACCGCAAAATTTTGTTCTACTAACCATTGATTTATATTTTCACCATCCAAATATATTTCTGCTAAAACACGACCATACTTTTCATTTGCTACATTACGCAATTCTACCATTTTTCCATAAATCTTTTCATATAATGCGTCTCTAACATAAATTGCTAATTCTTTTTCAGCTATTGTTTTTCCACGTATTTCTGGTGTATCAATACCATTTAATCTAACTGAAAAACGATAAATTGGCTCTGTTGTATTTGGTAACAATGATGCAATTGTTATAGTATCTCCATCATATACCTTAATAACCTTACCATAATATATGGGCGCTAAAAAAGGTGTCGTATCGCGATATTCAATATTTTGAAGAATTTCTGCCAAATCACTAGACATATTATTTATTAATATAAACATTTATTTTTTTAAATTGATTTATTTATTTGTTAATAAAAAATATTGCTTAAATAAAAACAATAAATGTATAACATATTGTGAATTATAATATTAAAATAACCCATATACCATTTTAAATATATCCCTAGCTGAAGAAGCTGCATTTTTTAAATACTGTGAAACCATATGCTTATCAGCTGGGTTATTAAAAGCTATTCTTAATGTGCTATCATCATTATGAGGATGAAACTTTTTAAAACCACAAAATGATAATATTTTTTCATTATTATAATAATTATTATACAATATAAATTCCAAACTTTTACCCATTGTATAATCTTCATTTTCTAAAATAATATCATAGCAATTATCCATAGTTGTTTCACTTTTTAAAATTGGTATAGCATCTGAATCTATATTTTGCATAAGTTCTACAAATTTATTTTGTAAAATAACACAAGCCTTTTTTATAATTTCTTGATTTTCATAAACACCTACAGTTTGAATTACAAAATCAAAGCTATCATTTACATAAGAACGTTGTGAATCTAATAGATAGAAATTCTTTTTTTGAAAATTAATTTCATCATTTGTTGATTCCTCAGAACGAAGTTGTTGTTCTTTATCCTCCCAAATAGTTTTAGCTTTTACTAGATCAACTGTATTACCATAAGAGCATTTAGATACTACATTATACATACTATTTTCTTTTGCTGTTTTTACTGAAAATTCTGCTGTTAATTTAATTTGTTCTCCTGGTATGGTTGGTCCCATTCTAGGACGTAATCTTGCAAAATCAATAAACATATTTGTTTTTACTGAAGCTGGGAAAATTTCACGTGTTGCTTCCTTTGTTAAATAATTATTAGTTTCTTTATTTTTAATCTTAAAATCTTCTGTTGTTACATATATCATATTATCAGTATTGTTTATCATATCAAGCTCCATTATATAATTTTTAGGTAACACACTTAAATCTTTCATATGAATTGGAATACAGCTTAATCTATGTTTTAATATTTCATTATGTAATCTTCCTGTGTTTATTAATATTTCACAATTTTGTTGATCGGGTATCAACTCAGTATCAAATGCCATTGTTGGAATATCTGATAATACTGTTCTACGAATAGCATTTACTAAACTCACATTAATACCTGATAATGTAAATTTATATACATCCCCATCTTCAGATATATTGGAAATTATAGGATTCATTATTATAAATTATATAACTATTATTTTTATATATTTTATAATTATATTCAATTTTCTACACATCATCTACTAGCACATATTTATTAAAAAAATCTGTCCTCTCTTTAGGAGTCATTAATCCTACTATCATTTTTATATATCGTTCTCTGTTATACGATTTACGTAAATATAAAATTACTTTATATTCATCATCTATAATCTCTTTTAATATTATATGTCTTTTTAATAATCCTTTAAATTTCATACTTAATACGTTATTAGTCATATCCTGTTCATAATAATCTAATAATTCTACATAAAGAAGAAATGTATTGAAATTTTTGTTATATTCAGTATAATATATATTTTTGAATAAATTTAAATCTGAATAATAACTTTTTATATCATACAATAACTCTTTTGATTGACAATTATATGTATAAGGAATTATATGTTTCCATAACACTTCCATTGGTATTTTCTTTTTATTTATTATATTTACTATTTGTTTATCCATTAATATAATATTAATTATTTGTTTATATTATATTATTAAATTATTACTGGCTTACCTGTTATCATCATTAATCCTAAAACTACAAATAATAAAACAAATGGAAATAATACTAATAACCAAGCAAACGTAGGAGCTCCTCCTTTACAAATTATATTTAATAACCAAGTCCAAAATAATATATACAAAACTTTTATTACAAAAATAATACTAGTGTTTGTAACATCACATGAATATGAACCTAAACAATATGTATTTACATTACCAAAATTTTGTATTGATGATATTATTAATCCTATAACAGATATTACTAAATACACATATGCAGGGTCACATAAGTTTTTTAATCCTATAATCTCCATTATATATTAAACTAATATTTTATACTACATTATATTTATTATTTATAGGTTGATCAACCACATTTGATGAAATATTTGGTATATCTCCAGATATAATAACTGGTGTCTTCGCACCTATATTTGTACCAAACGAACTTACTATATCTGTTGGTTCTATTGATATTAATGAACCTCCTGTTTTTCTTCTTCTTTTCATAATTCTTTTTTTAGTACCACCCTTCTTATACCTTCTCTTTGTTAATTTTCTCTTGCTTTTTAATGATTTCCTTTTTATAGCCATATTAATTTATATATAATAATAATAAAAAAGATTATTATTATGTTTTATGTTTAATTTTTACTCAATATCTACGTGTGTAAGCATATGACGACGACAACATACATTTGTTAATCCTAAAGTATCCAATACCTCTCCTTCTGGAGTTTTTTGAACATTTGTTTTTGTTAAATATACAACTTTTTCTACTGATAATCCTTGAGCTGTTTTAGCACGTCTAACTTCACTTTGATAATAACGATATTTATCTGCTAATACGTTACCACAAGTAAAACACTTTATTGGAATGATCATTGTCTAATACTATCTAATATAATTAGTATTTATTTTCTTTCTAGTAATAATTCAATTTTCTGTTAAATCTATTATTTATAATTAATTTATAATTCAATTATATAAAGTAAAATGTATTATTTGTTAATCATATTACTAATATTAATTATCATATGTGCTAATTATATTAATGTAATTGAAAATATGGAAGATAATAATGATAATAATAATGACGATAATAAAAAGAAAATAACTGACTATGACCCAGATAATTTAGATGTTGATTATATTGATGAAACTAAAATATTAGAAAATTCTGATAATAATTCAGGTAAAGCATGGGTTAAAGATGCTGATGGTAATATGGTCGCATTATCAACTGAAGGAAGTTTATTAGAAAAACAAATAAATTTAGCAAATAATATTAACTATTATGAACCTGGCACGTATAAATATGGACCATCTATGTACATACCATCATATGAAGATAGCGTTTTTTTAAGTAAAACAACTGGTAAAAGCTCAGTTACTGAATATATAAATGAGGCTACTATACGTAATGGTATATGCACTCATTATAAAGATTTTCCAGATAAATTAGAAGAAGAATGCTCTAAATTAGATAAAAATATATGCGGATCTACTGACTGTTGTGTATTACTTGGAGGTTCAAAGTGTGTTTCTGGTAACGCACAAGGACCTACTTCTAAACTTAATTATGGTGATATAACAGTTAGAAATCGTGATTTTTATTATTATAAAGGTAAATGTTATGGTAATTGCCAACCTACAAAATAAATTATAATATTATTATAAAATGGATAATATTATAGTAGATGATGAAATAGGTAAAGTATTTTTATATATTGCTGGTTTTGGGTTTTCTGATTTATTTATAACTTATTTTAAAGTAAATTCTAATTTAGCAAAAATAATATATTTTTCCACTATGCTATTAATATCATGTTTATTTGTTATTTTATAGATACCTATTATTAATGTAAATAGGCATCTAATAAATCCGATTCACTTAAATTAGTCAATTTCATTATGTTTTGTGTATCTTTATTATCTAATTGACTAGCATGCACTAATTTATTTTCAAGATCTTTTAAAATTTCCAAATTTTTCTTTAATTTTTTCATATTTTCTTTATCAAAATTTTTAAAAGGTTCTTTATTATTAAATTCAACTGGAACTACTTTTGATAATTTATTATTTAATGAAGTAAATGGTTTTATACTACCTTGTTCTATATCATTACTACTATTACTACTAGTAAGACTAATATTATAGCTATAATTGCTACTTTCACTACTACTATCACTTTCACTACTACTATCACTTTCACTGCTAATATCATATATATCCTGATCTAAATTTCTATCTTTATAATTGTCTATTATCTGGTGTATGCTTGATTCAATAGGCACTATCTTTTGAAAATTATTATTAGATTTAATACTTTTATATTTTCTATAATACTTAATTAAAACCAAACATAATAGTACAAAAAATATACTTATCCATGCATATAACGTAGTTAAATCGATGTCCTTTATTATTTCTATATTAGTTGGTGACTCACTAGAATAAATAGTTGGCATAATTGTTGGTTGTGATGTAGGTATTTTACTTGGATTACTAATTGGTTGTAGTGTAGGTGTTTCACTAGGTTTATTACTAGGGTTTGATGTAGGTATTTTACTTGGATCATTAGTTGGTTGGCTTGTAGGATTACTTGTTGGTAAAATAGTAGGATATTTAGTTGGAATACTTACTGGAATAGTAGTAGGATTACTTGTTGGTAGAATAGTCGGAATACTGCTAGGATTACTTGTTGGAATACTTACAGGAATAGTAGTAGGATTACTTGTTGGTTGAATAGTTGGAATAGTAGTAGGATTACTTGTTGGTTGAATAGTTGGAATAGTAGTAGGATTACTTGTTGGTTGTCCTGATGGATCACTAGTAGGCTGTCTTGATGGTTGAGTAGTTGGTTGTCCTGATGGCTGACTACTTGGATTACTAGTTGGTTGTCCAGTTGGCTGACTTGGTTGTTGAGTAGGTTGTCCAGTTGGCTGACTACTAGGTTGTCTAGTAGGTTGTCCAGTAGGTTGTCCAGTTGGCTGACTACTAGGTTGTCCAGTTGGATGACTACTAGGTTGTCCAGTTGGCTCACTACTAGGTTGTCCAGTTGGCTGACTACTAGGTTGTCCAGTTGGCTGACTACTAGGTTGTCTAGTTGGCTGACTACTAGGTTGTCCAGTTGGCTGACTACTAGGTTGTCCAGATGGCTTATGTGTCGGTTGTCTTGTCGGTTGTCTTGTCGGTTGGCTTGTCGGTTGGCTTGTCGGTTTTCTGCTAGGTGTTGATGTAGGTTGTCCAGATGGTTGATTACTTGGTTGGCCAGATGGTTGATTACTTGGTTGGCCAGATGGTTGATTACTTGGTTGGCTAGATGGTTGATTACTTGGTTGGCTAGATGGTTGGCTAGATGGTTGGCTAGATGGTTGGCTGCTTGGATGGCTGCTTGGTTGGCTGCTTGGCTTACATGTTGGTTTTGATGTTGGTTGATCAGATGGCTGACTAGTTGGTTGTTCAGATGGCTGACTAGTTGGTTGTTCAGATGGCTGACTAGTTGGTTGATCAGATGGCTGTCCGGTTGGTTGTCCAGATGGCTGACTAGTTGGTTGATCAGATGGCTGACTAGTTGGTTGTCCAGATGGCTGACTAGTTGGTTGATCAGATGGCTGACTAGTTGGTTGATCAGATGGCTGACTAGTTGGTTGTCCAGTTGGAAAACTACTCGGTTGGCTAGTTGGTTGGTTAGATGGATTACTACTAGGTTTTGATGAAGGTTGTCCTGATGGCTGACTACTTGGTTGGCTAGTTGGGTTTGATGAAGGTTGGCTAGTTGGGTTTGATGAAGGTTGGTTTGATGGCTGACTAGTTGGTTGTCCTGATGGTTGAATACTTGGTTTCGCTGATGGCCTACTACTTGGTTGTCCAGACGGTTGAGTGCTTGGTTGACCAGATGGTTGAGTGCTTGGTTGTCCCGATGGTTGAGTGCTTGGTTGTCTCGATGGTTGAGTGCTTGGTTGTCCCGATGGTTGAGTGCTTGGTTGTCCCGATGGTTGAGTGCTTGGATTACTAGTTGGTTGGCTTGATGGTTGAGTGCTTGGTTGTCCAGATGGTTGAGCACTTGGTTTATCTGTTGGCTGACTAGTTGGTTTATCTGTTGGCTGACTAGTTGGTTGTGCTGATGGATAACTAGTAGGTTGGCCAGATGGTTGGCTACTTGGATTACCAGAAGGTTGAGATGTTGGTTTATCTGTTGGCTGACTAGTTGGTTGTGCTGATGGATAACTAGTAGGTTGTCCAGATGGTTGGCTACTT
>MDTA01193312.1_pt1 | contig 14931 bp, 14 predicted proteins | sample 811151 | NCBI WGS metagenome assembly MDTA01 (sample SAMN05326648, study PRJNA326480) | marine metagenome | isolation source: seawater | place: Indian Ocean: South | collected 2010 | reverse complement strand
TGCTGTCAAGACAACCGGCTGTTCTGGCCTCACTTATGTTTTGGAGCCAGTAGATGAGCTCAGGGCGGAAGACTTGAAATTCTCCTCACGAGGAGTAGACGTCTACGTCGATCCAAAATCCTTAATCTATGTTGACGGCACGGAAATGGATTACGTTAAACGTGGTTTGAGCGAAGGCTTCGAGTTCAAAAACCCAAATGTTCAGGGGGAATGTGGGTGTGGGGAAAGTTTCACCGTTTGATTCAACTAAAACTAGACCATTGGATACACCGTGCTTTTTGGAAAGAACTATTTCGAGATTTTTCACATTACACAGGAATACGACGTCGATCAAAAAGACCTCTTGAAAAGTTATCTTGATCTTCAAAGGGAATTCCATCCTGATCGATACATCGCGAGTTCGGAAGCTGAAAAGCGCATAAACATGCAATGGGTTGCGGAGATTAATCTAGCTTTTGAAACGCTCTCTGATGACCTGCTTAGGTCTATCTATCTTTTGAAAATACGTGGGCACGAATTGGAAGAAAACCCAAAACTAGATAATGGGGTCTTGTTAAAGCAAATCGAGCTTCGTGAACAATTGGAAGAGCTAAAACTTGGTCATAGGTGTCAGTCAGCTTTGATGCAATTTAAAAAAGAACGAGAGAAAGAGTTAGATTCGTTAATGTCTCATCTCAAAGAAGCCTTTTCAATCAATAATACCGAGGCGATTAAAAATCTAATATACGAGCAACAATTTTTAACGAAATTGATTGGAGAGGCGGAACTTCTCAATCAAAACCTGACGAGACTAGATTAATGGCCCTGTTGCAGATCACCGAACCAGGATTAGCTACAGAACCTCACTCGAGAAAGTTATCAGTTGGAATTGATCTTGGAACTACAAATTCAATAGTAGCTGGCATCAGAGAAGGCAAAGCTTTTGCGTTGCCGGATCTTGATGGAAATTGCTTGGTTCCGTCAGTGGTTAATTACTCTGAAACTTCGGTCCTCGTAGGTCAGCTAGCATTAGAGAGATCCCTTAATGATGCATCGAATACAATTACCTCGGTAAAACGACTTATGGGTAGAGCTCTTACTGATCCGGTTCTTCGCGAAGGAAAACTCCCCTACGAATTTTTGAAAGAATCAGAAACGGTGCCGCGTATAAAAACCGCCAGAGGGCCAGTTACTCCGATTGAAGTCTCTTCAGAAATAATAAAGACGCTTTTAGAAAGAGCAAGGATAACTTTTGAGGATGAAGTAGATGGGGCAGTTATAACGGTTCCGGCTCACTTTGACGATTCCCAACGTCAGGCGACGAATGATGCGGCAAAGTTAGCCGGACTAAAAGTTTTGAGACTGATCAACGAGCCGACTGCTGCGGCCTTAGCTTATGGATTGGATTCTGGGCAGGAAGGCTCCGTCGTGGTTTACGATTTGGGCGGCGGGACTTTTGACGTCTCTTTGCTACGAATGGAGAAAGGAGTATTTCGAGTGCTCGCAACGGGTGGAGATGTTTCTTTAGGAGGTGATGATTTTGATTGGGCAATATGTCAATGGATTATTGATTCCTTTGAAATTGAAGATACGATTTCGCCAGACGAACGGCGAGCCGTTTTGCTTGAGGCCAAGGTAGCAAAAGAAAAATTGGCTGACTCTGAATTCGAGGAGCTTCACTTTCACTTGCAAGGGGCAGACCGTCAGATCAGGCTCACTAGAGGCACCCTTGAAAGACTCTGTACACCATTTATAGAGAATACCATTGATATATGTGAGCGGGTCGTGGGTGATGCAAAGATAGAAATTAAAGATATCGATGCGGTCGTTTTAGTGGGTGGTAGCACGAGAAGCCCGATAGTTCAGAAGGCAACAGAATTATTTTTTGGCAAAAAGCCTCTTTTTAGTATCGATCCTGAAAAAGTAGTTGCCCTTGGTGCGGCCATTCAGGCAGATCTGCTAGTAGGGAACCAAACGGATTCTGAGGTTTTGCTTCTTGATGTCTTGCCTCTTTCGCTTGGTCTTGAAATGATGGGAGGCCTTTCTGAGAAAATTCTGTCTCGGAATACTCCTATCCCCGCCAGCCAAATAAGAGAGTTCACCACTCAGAAGAACGGACAAACGTCAATGAAGATTCATGTAGTTCAAGGTGAAAGAGATTTGGCATCAGACTGCAGGTCACTGGCTGAGTTCGATCTCAAAGGGATTCCCCCGATGGTTGCCGGAGCAGCGAGAGTTCAGATTAGGTTTGAAGTCGACGCCAATGGACTTTTATCTGTCTCAGCTAGAGAACTAACCTCCTCTGTTAAAGCAAGCGTTGAGGTAAAACCCGCTTATGGGTTAACTGAGCAAGAGATAACTAAAATGCTCGCCGCATCTTTCGAGATGGCAGAAAAAGATGCAGGCGCTAGAATGCTCGCAGAAGCAAGGGTAGAGGCCGCTCGTGTCATGGAAGCGCTCGAAAGCGCCTTAGATAAAGATGGACATATTCTCGATGAAGAAGTGACAGAGTCTTTGAAACTTGGCTTAGAAAAACTTAAACACCTTTCAACGAATGGCGATTATAGAGAGATAAACAAAGGCATTGATCTGTTGGGTAAAGCGAGTGAAGAGTTTGCAGCTTTACGAATGGACATGGCCATCAATAAGGCTCTTGCTGGACAGAAAATTACGGAAATTGAAAAAGATTTATAAGGAAAAAATTTTTGCCGAAGTTAATCTTTTTGCCAAATGAGGAGCGTTGCAAAGACGGCGCTGTTATCGAAGCGCCCTCAGGCGCTAATTTGATCGATGTAGCCATGGTGAACGGTATCGACATAGAGCATGCCTGTGAAATGTCTTGTGCTTGCACGACGTGCCACGTGATCATCAGGAAGAATTTCAATTCTCTTGAGCCATCAAGCGAAATAGAGGATGACCTGCTAGATAAGGCTTGGGGCTTGGAGCCCGACTCGAGGCTCTCGTGTCAGGTTATAGTTGGCAATGATGATTTAGTTATTGAAATTCCAAGGTATACGATCAATCAGGTTTCAGAAAACCATTAGGAAACTTTTATGAGGTGGATTGACACTACCGATATTGCTTTAGATCTTCTGGAAATTTTCCCTGAAGTGGATCCTCTTTCGGTTCGGTTTACTGACCTTAGAGCCTGGGTAGTTAATCTGCCTAATTTTGATGACGACCCAGATAAATGCAACGAGAGAATACTCGAGGCAATTCAAATGGCTTGGATTGAAGAATCTAACTAGCTCTTGAATCCTCGCCGCGTATAATTCGCGGTTTAAAAACCTACAAATCGTTGGAGAAACTATATGGCATCAGAACTAACCCTTTCTATAATAAAGCCAGACGCAGTGAGGAAAAATAAAATTGGAGAGATTCTAACTCGGTTCGAATCAGCGGGTTTAAAAGTAGTAGCAGCTCGTTTGGAGCAGCTCTCTTCATCTAAGGCGGAGGGCTTTTACGCTGAGCACCAAGGTAAACCTTTTTTTGATGCGTTAATAACATTCATGACGTCCGGGCCGTGCCTATTGCAGGTACTTGAGGGTGAAAACGCAGTTAACCTTAACCGAGACTTAATGGGGGCTACAAATCCTCAAGAAGCTCTTGAGGGAACTATTCGTAGAGACTTTGCGGAAAGCATTGACGCTAATGCTGTTCACGGTTCGGACTCGGTTGCTTCCGCGAAAAGAGAAATAGAGTTTTTTTTCCAGTCTGAGGAAATTTGCAGTTCGTGATAGACACGGGTTTGTCTTATCAGAAGACTAATTTTCTGAGTTATACCGAGATAGATTGGATACAACTCCTAGAGAAGCGCGGCTATAAGAAATTTCATGCCGCGCAAATTATGAAGTGGATCCACCATAGATTCATAAATGATTTCTCCGAAATGTCAGATATAGGTAAGAATTTGAGAGGTGATTTGTCGATATTAGGCAACTTAAACGAGCCTGCGGTAAAGGAGGAGTTGGTTTCCAGAGATGGGACGAGAAAGTGGCTTATAGAGTCATTTTCTGGAGAGTTATTTGAGCTGGTATATATTCCCGAAAAAAGTCGAGGCACTCTCTGTGTCTCATCGCAGGTTGGCTGTGCTCTCAAATGCGACTTTTGCTCCACTGGAAAGCTTGGTTTCAGTAATAACCTGACTACCGCGGAAATTGTAGGTCAGATCAGGATTGCAATCCGAAGGCTTGCTGAAATCTATCCCGAAAATAAGAAAAGAAATATTTCGAATATTGTTTTCATGGGCATGGGAGAACCGCTTTTAAACCTCCCTAATGTTCTGCCAGCGTTGAACATCATCAGATCAGATTTGGGCTACGGAATAAGTAAGAGAAGAGTAACGGTCTCTACGTCTGGCATCGTCCCCGCGATAAGTGTTTTGGCGGACAAGTCAGATGTCTCTCTGGCTGTGTCTTTGCACGCTCCGAATGATCGGCTAAGGGAAAGCCTAATGCCACTGAATAAGAAGTATCCGATTGCTCTTCTTTTGGATGCTTTGCGCAGATATTCAGAAAAATCTCCTCAAAAGAAAGAGGTCTTTGTAGAGTATACCTTGCTTAAAGGAGTAAATGATGGTTTCGAGCACGCAAAGGAACTGGCTCTAATCCTCAATGGATTGAGTTGCAAGATTAATTTAATCCCATTTAACCCATTTTTGGGCTCAACTTTCAAGCAGCCTTCTGTGCGCCGCGTTCGAGAATTCCAATCTATCTTGGTTGAAAACGGTTATTCTGTTACTGTTCGAACTACTAGGGGCAATGATATCGCAGCTGCTTGTGGTCAACTAGCTGGGCGCTTATTTGACCGAGAAACTGGTCGGTCGAAGTATAGAGAGATCAAGTTAAAAAATATTTAGATTTCGACATACAGTTCCGGTTTCAAGCAAAAGGCGCTTATTTTAGATCTCGCAGCATGTGTTTTATTACTTACTGCAGTAACATCTCTCCTAATCGTTCATGTTAGAGACTGGACCATACGAAAAATGTCGAAAAAAAAAGAAGACGAGATTCTCGAAGACCTTGAATCTGCTCCTGAGCCAATTTATGGAGAGGATCTAGGAACAAAAACCGTTTCGAAGCTTTTGGTCGAGGCGAGACAATCCTTGAACCTGTCTCAGAAAGAAATTGCTGATCAACTGTATTTAACTAAAACTTTGATTCAGCAATTAGAGGAGGGAGAATTTGGCGACCGCTCTACGAAAGCTTTTGTAAAAGGGTATTTGAGATCATATGCTCGAGTTGTAGGTTTGTCTGCTGACGATCTTATCCAAAGATTCGAGGAGGAGCAAAAAGAGAAGACATCAGTTCTAGAGCCCACATTGCCATTAGCTAAAAATTCAGATCTCGCTTCTTTATCAATCACCGGCCCTGTGGCAAAGACAGCAGTATTAGGCATTAGTGCTCTTGTTTTGATAGTTGTTTTAGTTTGGGCCGCTGTTCAAGGCCCGGGCAAATCTGAGGAAGTGAAGCCTTCTTCCATGATCGCTACCAAGGGCCAAGAATCGGAAGAAATCGGAGAAACCAGCCAGAGCGCTCTTGAAGAATATCGAAAACTAAGTTCAGATGAGTTGAATTTTGACGTTCAAAAAAATCAAGGTCCTGTTGAAGAAAAGGCAGAGACAGAAAAGACTGATATTTCATATTCGGAGATAAAAGATTTAAAAGCGGAAGCGACCGAATTAGAAAAAATCTCAGAAGAAGAAACAGACCGAGCACCTGGAGAGGGACCTGAACTAACTGAAGTGAAAGATGCATTAGCTGAAGAAGAATCCGGGATATCTGAAGTGAACGAGGTTGCAATTAAAATTAGCGAGCTTGTAGACTTCCAAAGAATAGTGTCTGGTGACAAAAGCTCTATCTTCGTTACAACAAATGGCGGAGATGAATTAAAGATGATTTTCAGAGACGAGTGCTGGACTGAGGTAGATGAAGACGGGCTCGGTCGAATATATAATGATCTAAATGTTGCCGGCGATGAATTAACTATAAAAGGGCAGAGCCCCTTTAAAGTGCTACTAGGGAAAGCGCGGTCGGTAGACATCACTTACAATGGAAAAGTGGTGGATCTTGAGCCTTATATTGCTCAGGATCAAACGGCCAAAATAAGATTCACAGACTGATCTATCTGGTAGGGTTCTTCAAACGATGAAAATTCAAGCCGTAAGAGGAATGCAAGATTTATTGCCCGAAAAAAAAGCAATATTTCAGTTAATAAATGAAGCCGCCCGCAGTACGTTGCAAAGTTATGGGTACAAAGAAATTGGATTACCCATAATTGAGCAAACCGGTCTTTTCGAGAGGCTTGTCGGAACGGCGACTGATATCGTCGAGAAAGAAATGTATACCTTTCAAGACAGGAACGGTGAGAGTATCACTCTTAGACCAGAGGGGACCGCTGGATGTGCCAGATTTGCTGAACAACATGGACTTCTTTTTAATCAAGTTCAGCGCTTCTGGTACAAAGGACCAATGTTTCGCTATGAAAGGCCGCAGAAGGGACGTTATAGGCAATTCGAACAACTTGGAGCAGAGTGTTTCGGAGTACTCACCCCAGATATAGATGCCGAAATCATTCTTCTAAACGCACGACTTTTCAGAACCCTTGGTTTAAGCGGCGACATAACGCTAGAGTTGAATAGCCTTGGCAACGGCCAAACCAGAGAAAATTTCAAATATGATCTGATTGAGTATTTGACGAAATATAAAAGCGATCTTGATATCGATAGTCAGCGACGATTGACCTCTAACCCGTTGCGTATTTTGGATAGTAAAGATCCAACTACTCAAAGTATAATGGAGGAAGCACCAAAGTTATTAGACTATCTCGATAGAGATTCAAAAGCTCATTTTGAAATATTAAAAAATACGCTTAGTGACTGTGGGTTGAACTTCGTATTAAACCCGAAGATTGTCAGAGGACTTGATTATTATAACAAGACAGTTTTTGAATGGACCACTAAGCTTCTAGGCGCTCAAGCTACTGTGTCCGGTGGAGGCCGTTACGATGGCTTAGTAAATCAATTAGGCGGACGCGAGACCCCAGGCGTTGGCTTTGCAGTAGGTTTAGATCGATTAGCACTTTTGTTAGAGCGAAAATCATATGAGTTGAAAAAACCAGATATATATTTTGTGTCCTCTCAATTAGAGCAAAGGAGCTTAGTTCTTCGTCTAGCTGAAAAACTAAAAGATAAGATTCCAACTCTTTCCATGATGGTTCATTGTGGAGAGAGCAAAATCAAGGCACAGATGAAAAAAGCGGACAGCTCTGGAGCGCGCGTCGCATTTATCATAGGAGAGCAGGAATTTTCTGAGGAGAAGGTAAGCATAAAATTTCTAAGAGAAACCTCGGAACAAGTTACTATTTCACAATCGAAGTTAGTGGAGTTCTGTTCGAAATATTTTCGTAAGGAGGATACTGTTGGTTGAATCAGATGAGGAGCAGTTAGAAGTTCTCAAGAATTGGTGGAAAGAAAATGGCCAATCAATTGTTATTGCCATAGCGTTGGCATTTTTCGGGATTTTTGGACTTCAAGCATGGAATGAAAAAGTTAAGAACACTGGTGAAAATGCGTCAGCGATTTATCAACAGATTCTTGATTTAAATGTGCAGAGTACAAAAGAAAAAGATCAAGCAATTTTTGATTTGAGTGGGAAATTAAAAGAAGAGTATGGGAATAGCATCTATGCGGTTTTGAGTTCTTTAATCACTTCAAAAAAGCATATTGAATCTAACGATTTTGAGTTAGGAATACAGCAGTTAAGATGGGCGCTTAGTCAAGACCATGGTGATTCTATGGAGGATCTTATTAGAGTTCGTCTCGCTAGAGTGCTTGCGTCATCAAATAAGTCAGATGAAGCTTTTCTGATCTTAGAAAACTACGAACCGCAAGCGGCTCATTTATCAATTTTTGAAGAAACGAAAGGTGATATATTTTTTCAGGTTGGGAACTTGGCTTCAGCGAGAGAAGCTTATCAGAAGGCTATCGCGAACAGGAGGGACGATCAATCTTTGGCTTTACTAGAGCTGAAATTGGCAGATATCCCTTTACAGAAAAATTTAACAGAATATGTTGATCAGGCGATTAATGAAGCGGAAGACAGTTATTAATATGCCAAGAACGCGCATCGTAATTAGTTTGGTAATGGCCACATTTGTTGTCTCGGGTTGCTCGTGGTTCGGCGATGAGAACGAGCCAGTTGAAATCAAGCCAAATCCGCTGCCCCGGATAAAGCCAGAAGTCTCTTTTAGTACGGTCTGGAGTAAAAAAATTGGACAGGGTGCGAAGGAAAAAGCTCTACGTATTGAGCCGACGATTCAGGGAAAACGGGTAATCAGTGCGTCTCCCGATGGCAAGGTGAAATCGCATTTTGCTGATTCGGGAAAAGAAATATGGACAGTTGATATTAAAGATATTTTTGAAGAACAGAATTCTTCATACGAATTATTAGGAAATTTAGATATTCTAACTGGCGGAGTTGAGGCTAATTCAGAACATGTCTTTGTATGTTCCGCCTCTGGGCATTTATTAGCTCTGAATCAGATCGACGGCTCCTTTGCTTGGAAAGCCTCTATAAGTAGTGAGAGTCTCTCGCCACCCAAAGTAGATAATGACCTTGTTGTTGTTCAGACAATTGACGGAAAAGTTTCAGGATATGATGCGAGCGATGGGAGTAGAAGATGGGAGTACGCAGCAAAGATTCCACCTCTCACTTTAAGAGGGACCTCAACTCCAGAGGTCTACGATGATATCGTTATTGCCGGATTTTCAAATGGGAGAACCGTCTTCATAACGAGAGATGATGGCTTGGCAGCTTATGAGCAAATTGTTGGGGTCCCCCAAGGTGTCTCTGATTTAGAAAAACTGGTTGACCTTGACGGTGAGATAGCCATCGAAAATAACGTTCTATATATCTCTGGGTACCAAGGAAGACTCGTTGCAATCGATTTAAGAGCTGGCAAGATTCTGTGGGAGCAGGAAGCTTCGAGTCTAGTCGGAGTGAGCTTTGGTTTTGGGAACGTGTATCTAATCTCTGCCGACGGAAAAGTAATCGCATATAATAGCTCTAACGGTCGAGAGGTATGGAGGGTAGAAGCTCTACTTAACAGGCAGCTAAATGCTCCGTTAGTCGTTGGTAGCTTCCTGGCGTTTACTGATTTTGAGGGCTACCTTCATCTTTTGGCTCAGTCAGATGGACGTTTCGTAGGACGAAAGAAATTAGATAGTCGCGGGGTTGGTGCACGGCTCGTTCAACAGGAAGGACGGATCTACGCACTGGGTAATAGCGGCACTCTCTCTGTCTTAGAAATTCGGTAGGTTTTGAAAAATGCTCCCCGTGATCGCTCTGGTTGGGCGACCTAATGTTGGAAAGTCGACCCTATTTAACAGACTAACTCGGACTCGAGATGCCCTAGTTGCAAGCTATCCCGGTCTTACTCGGGACAGACAGTACGGCAAGGGTTCTATTGACGATTTCCACTTTTTGGTTATTGACACCGGTGGGATCTCAGGATCGCAACAAGCGATTGATTCTTCTTTGGTATCCCAAGTTAAAAAAGCCATTGGTGAGGCCGACCTTATTTTTTTTCTTGTCGATTCAAATGAGGGAAGAATTTCAGGTGATGAAAATATAACTAGTATGCTTCGTCAAAGTGGAGCTGCAGTTTTGCTTGTGGCAAATAAAATCGATGGACAAGATCCCGATTATGTTTCAGGAGAATTCTCTGTCCTTGGTCTTGGTGAGCCGATCAAAATTTCAGCGAAGAGCGGAAAAGGAGTCAAATCATTATTACTCGATAATGTCGTTCCTTTCTTTGCTGAAAAAAAAATTGAGTATAGTGCTCAGAATTTCCAATCTAAAACCAAGGTAGCGGTGGTTGGCCGGCCGAATGTTGGAAAATCAACTTTAGTAAATAGATTGTTGGGAGAAGAGAGAGTTATTGTTTTTGATGAAGGCGGTACTACTCGAGATAGTATATATATTCCTTTTGAACGCGATGGTTGTGAATATGTCTTGATTGATACAGCAGGCGTAAGACGTCGCGGAAAGACTTTGGAGACAATTGAAAAGTTTTCGGTACTTAAGACCCTTGAAGCTATCAGTGATGCAAACGTCATAATCTTGATGATTGATGCGCGGATCGGTCTTGTAGAACAGGATCTCCATCTTCTTGATCATGTCCTAAGAGAAGGGCGAGGCATAGTCTTAGCTGTTAATAAATGGGATGGAATGTCGATAGAGATGAAGGAAGATGTTCGTAATCAGATTGACCGACGTCTCGGCTTTATTAAGTACGCAAAGATACATTTTATTTCTGCTCTTCATGGTTCGAGCGTTGGCGGTTTATATGCATCCATAAATCAAGCGCATAAATCAGCAAACGTAAAAGTTTCTACCTCAATGTTGAATGAAATACTGAGGAGAGCGACTTTCGACCACCAACCACCATTAGTGAATAGAAGACGCATAAAACTTCGATATGCTCATTTGGGCGGAAGTAATCCCCCAAGAATAGTTATTCACGGTAATCAAACTGAAGAAGTACCAGAAGCTTACCGCAAGTATCTAAAAAAAGTTTTCATTGATAAGTTAGATCTTAGTGGCACGCCGGTCCGTTTAGAGTTTCGTACTTCGAATAATCCTTACAAGGGAAAGAAAAATGCATTAACAAACCGTCAAAAATTGAAGAGAAAGCGAATGATGGATCACGTTAGAAAAAGAAAGAAGCGGCCCTAACTTCCCAGAAAATCATCTCGTGCTATTAAGGAAATGTCTCGGATTTACGCGCACGTTATTCAGACTCACCGCCCAATGCAAGTGCGCGCCAGTAACTCTCCCAGTCATACCTATCTCTCCGATTTTTGCGCCTTTTTTTATATTATCAGTTTGACCCACGGTAATTTTGCTAAGGTGGCAATACATTGTGATTAAACCCTGGCCGTGATCTAGGAGTATAGTCTTTCCGTTGAAGAAGTAATCGCCGGTCATTGATACAATCCCGTCTGAGGGTGCGTAAACGCTTGTCCCTTGTGCAGCAGCTATGTCGATTCCGCTATGAGGTGACCTCGCTTGTCCGTTCAGATATCTTCTTAATCCAAACTCGCTCGATACTATTCCCTCTGACGGTAAAGAAAAATTGACGTTGATATTTTCTTTCAATCGAAAATTTGTAAATATTTTTCCCATCTCTCGCTTTTCCCGAAAGATTCTGTCTAGATCTCTCTTAGGGGGGTTCACATGATTTTTATTTTTGATTGTCAAATGTTGGGAGGGGTATGTCTTTGGCTTAATATTAAAACTGAAATAACCCGCTTGCGTCTCGATTTGATATTCTCCGGGTTTTTTTTTCAAGCCAATACCTAAAAGAGCTAAATTGCGGTTGTCTTTTTTTAAAACCATGACATCTTTGTTCTCGAATTTCGCCCAGTCTGAACTTCCTATGTCGAGCACTGCTACGCCGCCAGGAAACGGCGAGTTCTCAGGCATCGCTGCTACATTACAGAAGAAGAATTGGAGAACTAAAAGAAGATATCCTCTCATGTCTTCCTTTTGGCAACGACTTGAGCTGTCAAGGCCCCACCTGAAAGCCTTATTTCAAGTTTCTCACCCTCAGTTATTTCGTCTGAATTACGAATAATTTTTCCGTTAGTTTCATCAGAAACTATCGCATAGCCGCGTTTAAGGGTAGCTAACGGGCCTAGAGCTTCCAACTGAGAACTCTTTTCATTGAGGCTTGCTTGTCGATTTTTTATTAATGTAGCGTAACTTTGAGACATTAGTCTTGAGAGCTGCTTAGCTCGATCGTTAACTTGCTGAATTTTTTGTATTGGCGTAGAAATTTTCCTTTCGGCTAATTTTGATTTTTTAATCCTTAATAAATTACTTATCCTCGATAAGATACGTCGCTCTAGGTCGTCTAATCTTTGGGAAAATTCGTTTAATCGACTGCTTGGATGTCTGATGCGACGGATGAGATGAGACAATTCACTTTGACGAGAATCTGTGACCCTGCGAGCAGCTCGAATTAAACGATCGCTTGTTTCAGAAATGTCGTTTTTTATCATTTTGGCGTCTGGTGTGATCTGCTCTGCCGCTGACGATGGCGTCGGTGCTCGAAGGTCTGCCACGAAATCGGATATGGTGAAATCCGATTCGTGCCCGATCGCGCTAACCACAGGGATACTACTGTTGAAAATCGCTTTTGCTACGGGTTCTGTATTAAATGCCCACAGATCTTCCAAGGAACCCCCACCTCGGGACAAAAGTATTAGATCATACGAAGACTGTTCTTTATTAGCAGTTTCGATGGCGTCAACGATTTGGGGAACTGCCTCTTCGCCTTGAACCTGGGTTGGGATTACTGTCATGCCCAGCGCAGGAAACCTCCGATAAACCACTGAGAATATATCTTTTATGGCCGCTCCTGTTGGGGATGTGATGATGGCTATGTTATTCGGAAACTTTGGGATTGCTTTCTTTTTCTTCTGGTCAAAAAACCCCTCTTTTTGCAGAGACACCTTGAGCCTCTCAAAAGAGCGTCTTAACTCTCCGTCTCCCGAAACCTCAAGAGAAGTAGTGATAATTTGAAAATCACCTCTTCCCTCGTAAAGAGTTACTTTTCCGTATAGCACTACCTGTTGACCATTTTCTGGTTCAAAGGGTACCAAGCGATTTTGATTTCTAAACATGGCGCATTTGATCTGAGCTTTTTCATCTTTTAGCGTGAAATACCAGTGGCCTGAGGAAGGCCTAGAGAAATTAGAGATTTCTCCCTCCACATAAATAAAAGGGAACTCTTTCTCTAGCAGACCTTTCACCGTCTTATTAAGCTCAGAGATAGAAAGTATTTGTCGATTTGCAGATTTCATTAATTTAATCATAACCGAAAGACAGGAAATTTCAGAACCCAGTCAGTTATAATGAGTCACTTTCATATGGCAAAAAATATGGACTTACAAAAACATAAAATTTTAGTCCTAGACTTTGGATCTCAATATACCCAGTTAATTGCTCGAAAGTTAAGAGAAATAGGCGTCTACTGTGAAATCTACTCACACGATATCTCGAAGCAAGAGTTCAGAAAGTTTGATCCGAAGGGTGTTATTTTTTCGGGTGGTCCAGATTCTGTGACTCAGGAGAACGGACTAGATATACCCGAATTTTTGTTCACATCCAAGGTTCCTTTGCTAGGAATTTGTTATGGAATGCAGACTATGGCAAAGCAGTTGGGTGGTGAAGTAATCAAATCATCACAGAAAGAATTTGGCTTTGCCGAGGTCGATGTTCATGGTGAGTCTAAGCTTCTCGATTCGGTCTTAGCTTTTGGTGAAAACGAGAGATCTCTTGAAGTTTGGATGAGTCATGGAGATAAAGTGATCTCAGTTCCCCCAGGATTTAAAGCGATCGGGAGTTCAGAGAATTCGTCTATAGCGATAATGGCCAATGAGGAGAAAAACTTTTTTGGTTTACAATTTCACCCCGAGGTTCACCACACAAAAAAAGGCAGGGCCATTCTAGAGAGATTTGTCAAGGTAGTGTGTGCTTGTGAAACTCTTTGGAATCCAACTAACTTAGTAGACGATTTGGTCAACAGTATCAGAGAGCAAGTAGCCGGACAAAAAGTTTTATTGGGTTTATCAGGCGGGGTGGACTCTTCAGTGGTAGCGGCCCTTTTAGCAAAGTCTATCGGTGATCAGTTGGTTTGTGTGTTTGTTAACAATGGTCTTCTAAGGCTAGATGAGGTTGAGCAGGTTCGGAAAATGGTAAAAACAGGATTCGGTTCCGGCGCTTCTTTCGAGTTTCGAATCGTCGATGCGGAAAATTTATTTTTAACTCGTTTAGCTGGAGTTCATGACCCCGAAAAAAAACGAAAGATAATAGGTAATACTTTTATTGAGGTTTTTGAAGGAGAAGCAGAAGGGTTAAATGATATTCAATTTCTAGCTCAAGGTACTATTTATCCTGATGTCATCGAATCTGCAGCGAGCAAAGGTGGGAAGGCGCACGTCATAAAATCTCATCATAATGTCGGAGGGCTTCCGATCGACATGAGCTTGAAACTGATTGAGCCGCTTCGTCAATTATTCAAGGATGAAGTCAGAGAAATTGGGCGACAGCTTGGATTACCTCCAACCATAATAGATAGACACCCTTTCCCCGGACCTGGATTAGCTGTAAGAGTTTTAGGTGAGGTCAAGGGATCATTTCTTTCTGTGCTCCGAAGGGCCGACAAAATTTTTATAGACGAATTGCATAACCACGGGCTTTACGAAAAAGTGAGTCAGGCCTTCGTCGTTTTCCTTCCAGTAAAAAGTGTGGGCGTAGTGGGGGACTCTCGTAGATACGATTACGTCGTTAGTTTGCGGGCAGTGGAGACTGTTGATTTTATGACCGCAACTTGGGCTAGACTTCCTCATGAATTTTTAGACCTAGTTTCCAGAAGAATACTGAATGAGATTGAAGAAGTCTCTAGAGTGACCTTCGATATTTCAAGTAAGCCACCCTCTACCATTGAGTGGGAATGAAAGAAGAAATTTTCTTTGTTGATTTTAGAAAAGAACACGAGTTTGAGTTACTTCAGTTATGGCGTGAATCTTTTCACAAAGCCATAGGAATAAAAGAGGATACTAGAGAGGAAGTAGTAAACGAACACCTCGAATTTCTTCAATCCCTAAACCCATGCTTCATAAGAGTTGCCTTAGAAAAAAATGATAATAGGGATATTGGATTTATGGGGAAAGCGGGAAATCTAATAGAACAGTTGTTTGTTCATGTTGATTATCAAAGTGAAGGATTAGGTTCTTTATTTATTAATCAAGTAAAAGAAGAAGAGTTTCTAACCTTAAGCACTTTTGAATCGAATAAGAGAGCTCAGAAATTTTATGAATTTCATGATTTCAAAATTGTAAGACGTGGGTTTGCTAGCTTTGAAGAAAATCCTTGGGCAACGAAC
>MDTA01046640.1_pt1 | contig 14933 bp, 16 predicted proteins | sample 811151 | NCBI WGS metagenome assembly MDTA01 (sample SAMN05326648, study PRJNA326480) | marine metagenome | isolation source: seawater | place: Indian Ocean: South | collected 2010 | reverse complement strand
GAAGCAGAACACGTAGTAGGTTTATATTATGGTCGTTAGATAGTATTCTATTTTGCTTGACTAATTACATATTCTAAAGCCGTTAAATATCCAGTTACTCCCTCTCCAATAACCTCCTTATCAGCCCGCAGACTAACATACGAGAAATGTCTAAACTTTTCTCTAGCTTTAATATCACTTATATGCACTTCTGCAACCGGCCCCTCAAAAGCATGCAATGCGTCCAGTATTGCGACCGACGTGTGAGAATACCCTGCGGGGTTTATTATTATTGCACAAGCCTTCTCTCTTGCTTCATGTATCCAATTAATTAACTCATGTTCAGCGTTTGTCTGACCAAAGAATATATCATAGCCATTTTTCTGAGCCAGATCGTCACACAATTGTTCAACGTCTTTTAAGTTTTTACTACCATAAATATCAGTTTGTCGTTTGCCTAACAGATTAAGATTAGGTCCATTTAATATATATACCAAATTCTTCATTTAATTTTCCAACAATCATTTTATTTGATTATACTACATTTTACTACTAAAAGGTATAAATCGAGAAACAATTACTAAAGTGCTTGCAAGATCCAATGAACAAATCGACACGATAAATAAGCCAGGAGACTTATGCAAGTTAAAGCTTCAACGGGCTTTTGTATTTACGTTAGAACCAAAATGAAAATTAATCCCTCAACTAATAGACCAGATACCGTAACTGCAGGCATACGGGAAAGTATAATATCATCCGATGCTCACCAGATTGGTTTAATAAGTCTAGGTTGTCCCAAAGCCCTGGTTGATAGTGAGAGAATATTAACTCGGCTAAATAATGAGGGATACAATATTTCTAGAAATTATGAGGGGGCCTCCGCCGTAATAGTCAATACTTGCGGATTCCTAGATAGCGCTAAATTGGAGAGCTTAGAAGCCATTGGGGAAGCACTAAAGCAAAATGGAAAGGTAATTGTAACAGGCTGCTTAGGAGCAAACGAAGATCAAATAAGAGATCAATATCCATCAGTTCTTAGTATTTCTGGACCTCACCAGTATCAAAAAGTAATTGACGCCGTACATAATGTTGCTCCACCAGTTGAAAATAAATTTGTAAATCTAATTCCAAAAACAAATGTAAAGTTAACTCCAAACCATTATAGCTACCTTAAGATTTCTGAAGGCTGCAATCATAAATGTAAATTTTGCATAATCCCTGATATGCGGGGAAAACTAAACTCAAGATCGATTTCTAACATACTTAATGAAGCCAAACGTTTGTCAGATACCGGAGTTAAAGAACTACTAATTATCTCCCAAGATACTTCCGCATATGGAGTTGACAAGAAGCATGCTAGTACCATAGTCGATGGTCGTAAAGTAAAGACTCATATTTTTGATTTAGCAAGAGAACTTGGAAATTTAGGAATATGGATCCGGCTACATTACGTCTATCCTTACCCACATGTAGAGAAACTGATTACTCTGATGTCCGATGGTCTCATACTACCTTATCTGGACATACCATTTCAACATAGTCATCCTGACGTTCTTCGTCGCATGGCGCGGCCGGCTAATCAAGCAAAAACTTTGACCGAAATTGCAAAATGGCGAAAAACTTGTCCAGATCTGACTTTGCGTTCAACTTTTATTGTAGGTTATCCGGGAGAAACGGAGTATGAATTCGAGTACCTTCTGGAGTGGTTGAAAGAAGCAAAACTTGATAGAGTCGGCTGTTTTCAGTACGAAAATGTTTCAGGAGCAAAGTCAAATGATTTACCGAATCATTGTCCTGCTGAAATCAAGCAAGACCGATGGAAGCGGTTTATGGAGACAGCCCAGAAAATTTCAACTGATAAATTGAAACAAAAAATAGGAACAATACAGGATGTTATTGTTGACGAAGTTGATTCTGAGGGCGCCGTCTGCCGCACTAAAGGGGATGCTCCCGAAATAGATGGCAACCTGTTTATCGATAGGAATTTCAAAAAGTTATCTCCAGGAGATACTTTGAAAGTAAAGGTGGAAGAGTCATCTGAGTATGACTTATGGGGATCCCCTATAAGTTTATATTAAATTTTTCGTCATCCAGAAGGCTGAGGTTTAAATCCGCTTCCTTTCTTTGGTGGCCTTTTCCCTGACTTTGGAACTGCAAGAATACTATTTTTATTTCCACCATCTTGACTATCATCCAAATCATCCTGCTTATTTAGTGCGCCCCCATTCATTACTCTTTCTATCTCTCCCCCAGTTAATGTTTCATACTCAAGAAGACCTTTAGCAAGACATTCAAGCTTGTCTTTGTGCTTGGTCAAAATCTTCTTCGCAACATTATACCCCTCATCGACGATTTTACGAACTTCTGCGTCAATTTTCTCCTGTGTTTCTGGCCCTGCCTGCACAGTTGACCCGGCTGGCCCCAAATAAGTCTGCTGTTCATTCATGTAATCTATATTTCCAAGCTTATCAGACATACCAAATTGGGTTACCATTGCTCGGGCTATCTTTGTAATCTGTTGAATGTCAGACGACGCACCAGACGTCACATTTTCTGGTCCAAAAGTCATTTCCTCTGCGACTTTTCCTCCCATTGCCATCGCAATTTTTGACTTATATTTCGTCTTTGTTACAGACAGCTGATCGCGTTCAGGCAAGCTCAGTACTAATCCTAATGCTCTACCTCGTGGAATAATCGTTGCTTTATGTATTGGGTCATGTTGGGGAACATGAAAGCCAACAACAGCATGTCCTGCTTCATGATACGCCGTTAATTTCTTTTCGTCTTCGGTCATTACCATTGACCGCCGTTCAGCACCCATCATCACTTTATCTTTTGCGTTTTCATAGTCCTCCATAGTAACGAACCTTTTGCCAGCCCTTGCCGCCATCAGTGCTGCCTCATTTACTAAATTAGCTAAGTCAGCTCCAGAAAATCCCGGCGTTCCCCTCGCAATTATTCGTAAGTCTACATCTGGAGCTAAAACTGTCTTTTTTGCATGAACAGCCAAAATCTTCTGCCTACCTTGAATATCTGGATTAGGTACCTGCACCTGTCGGTCAAATCTGCCAGGACGCAGCAATGCAGGGTCTAGAACATCAGGTCGGTTTGTAGCCGCTATCAATATTACACCCTCGTTTGTATCGAAACCATCCATTTCTACTAGAAGCTGGTTCAATGTTTGTTCTCTTTCATCATTACCTCCGCCGTAACCTGCGCCACGATGACGCCCAACCGCATCTATCTCATCGATGAAAACAATACAGGGAGCATTTTTTTTCGCTTGCTCGAACATATCTCTAACTCGGCTAGCACCAACTCCTACAAACATTTCTACAAAATCGGAGCCCGAGATCGTAAAAAACGGTACTCCAGCTTCACCCGCAATGGCGCGAGCCAATAAGGTTTTTCCTGTTCCCGGAGGACCCACCAATAAAGCTCCTTTCGGGATTTTGCCCCCTAACCTACTGAATTTTTGAGGATCTCTTAAAAATTCGACAATTTCTTCTAATTCATCTTTTGCCTCATCTATACCTGCTACTTCGTTAAATGTTACTCGACCCTGCTTTTCGGTAAGTAATTTTGCCTTAGATTTTCCAAAACCCATTGCGCCACCTCTACCGCCACCTTGCATCCTGTTCATTAAGAAAATCCACACGCCAATTAAAATAATGAACGGTAGCCATAGACTTAATGTTGTCATCAAACCTGATTTCTCTTGTTTTATAGCCTGAACTTCAACATCTGACTCGCGAAGAATATTGATTACATCAGTACCTAAAGGTTGAATGACTTTATACCCTCCCCCCTCACTGCTTCTAACGTAAATCGTTTCGCCGTCTAACTTAACGGAGCTAACCCGACCATTTTCGACTTGCTTCAAAAACTCAGAAAACGCTACCTCTCTCGACGACTCTGTGTTAATACCGCTATTGAATACGTTAAAAAGCGCTACTAACAGTAAAAATAAAACGGCCCAGAACGCTATGTTTTTTGTGTTGCCCACGTTTACTCCTAATTTCAATATTCCTTTTTAAAGCAAATGACCAATCAAGTCTACTTAATCTTGTCATTATAGATATGCCTTAAATCTAATTATTCAATGTTTGCTCAAAAAGATAGCAAAAGATTCTGATCCGTTTAAAAGAATACTCCGAAACCCATGACCAAAATCAATGCTTGGCACACAAATCAACTCATTATTCTCAAACATAGCGGGAAGCGTCGCTAATACCGATTTTGAGATTGCCCTCTGTGAGGAATTCGCTATTTCACGAGCACCATCGACTCCCAAAGGTCCCAATGATGCAGAATTTATTTTCTCAGGATCGACATCAATTTGCCATTTATTATCCCAAATAAAGCTTTTTCGTGCAATAACAGTACTTTTTTTTATAGAAGATAGTTCCCGATTGAAAATAATGTAATCCCCATTTATTGTTATTTCAGTCCCCATTAAGGGTCGCCTTGATACCAGCTCTCGCTTTACAATTAGAGAATGTAGTTTTTTTAAACTGACAAATCTTGGATTGTAAGGCTTCCCCGAATTCCACCTCAGTACCCCTGCGAGAATTCTCAATTGGACTTCCTCCGAGCAACTAACAAATTCATCATAAAGAACTTTTAAGTCACCCCAAACGGTTTGTTCCACTTTTGCCTGTACAAAAGTCAAAACAGTGATATGTAAAGCTTCCCTTGCACGAGACATGTGGCCTGCCATCGAGACAAGCCTCTCTGGTGTCAATCCACAAGAGGACAAAGTGGGAAGTAGCTTTCTTACTCTTATACGGTCAAACCGCATATCAAAATTTGAAGGATCTTCAATCCAACTAATTCGTTCACATTGCAAATAGCGTCGCAACTCAACTCGAGTGAGATGAAGTAGAGGTCTGTGAACATTGAGGCCAAAAATTTTTCTGCTCTGAGCTATCCCAGAAAGTCCATCTACACCTGAACCTCTAATTATTCGTAACATCACAGTCTCTGCATTATCATCCAAGGTATGCCCAAAGAGGACTACAGACAATTTATTTTCCAGGGCCCAAGATTTCAACAAGTGATACCTTGCATTTCGAGCAGAATTTTGAAGGTTCCCGGTCGGGTTGTCGGTCCATGTCAATGTTGTATGGTTGACATCCAGATCAACGGATATTCTTTTTACTGTCTCGCATTCTTCAGAACTTTCTGGTCTCAGACCATGGTCAACAGTTGCAGATATAATCCGCCGCCTGTTTTTTTTCGCCCACTCAGAGCTTAATGACAATAAAGCCACAGAGTCGCCACCACCTGAAACGGCAACACCAATACTTCCCTGAGGAGATGCCTCCATCGCTATTGAAAAACTAGTTTTTATCTTTTTTTTAAAATCGACTACATCGAGCATTTTAAAGGCTCTTCAATATCTAGAATATCGGCTAGATTTTGATCTGCTTCTTCTGGAAATCGGGATTTAACTTCTCTCAATGTTAGACACGCTTGCTCTAATTGACCCAAGTCACCCAAAGCCTTAGCCAATAGTAGTAAAGCTTTCCAGGCGAAAGCTCCAGATGGCGCAAGTGAAAACGATTCCAAAAAGTCGTTTGCTGCAGATTTATAATTACCTATTTCAAGTTTCGACAAACCAAGTAAATAATAGGCCTCGGGAATGTTTCGACTCGATGGATATGATTTTAAAAACAGCTCAAACTGTTTGATTGCTAACTCATAGTTTTCAGAGTTTATGCTTAGTATCCCACTGTCAAAAGACAAAGTCTCATTTGATAGTTCATCATGTGGTTTTTGCACACTTCTATCCAGCTTATCGTTATTAGACAAGCCTTGCGCTCTTTCCATATCAGCACCTTCCAACTCCGAAAGCCGTAGCCCAAATTCTCTGATCCGATGCTTAGCGTCTTTTGACAAAATCTCCAAATGAAACTCGAGGGCCTCAACGCGTCCCACAGTTGCCCTTAACTTAGCCTCAAGAGCATCAAGACGTAATAATGCAATACCAGCATCACCTGGTGCCAAACTTCTGACTTCCGGAGATAGTAACGCTGATCTCAGATCCTCTATTTGAGAACCCAGCAGCGACAACTCAAGCTTTAACGCATCAACTGGTGTTTCACTCCAAACGGGACCTGAATTTAGTCCAGTTGATATTGCAATTAGGAAACAAATTAAGCGAAGACTGCGATTAGCCAATTAATTACCTATACCGCCAGAGACAACAGTGATTGCTCGCCTATTTTTCGACCAACATCTCTCTTGTGAACAAACCTCTATTGGTCTCTCTTTACCATAAGTCACTATACTTAACCTGTTTTCAGCCACGCCTTGACTTACCAAATAATTTCTAACAGAAGTAGCTCGCCGAGCACCTAAGGCTAAATTATACTCTCGAGTACCTTGTTCATCGGCATGACCTTCAATTGTAATCGGTAGAGTATTATTTTCCTGGAGCCATGACGCTTGTGCTTCAAGCGTATTGATCGTCCGCTCACTAAGGGAGCTTTGATCTACATCGAAATATATTGTATCGCCAACATACTGCGAAAAGTACTCGATAGAGCTCTCTGAAATCTCACCGAAGGCACTTTCGGAACTACTTCCACCAATACCTGCGATTCCATTTTTTCCAGAACATCCACCCATCACTAAGACTGTAAAGCTTGCTAAAAACCAAATTCTAGATTTCATATTAAGTATCCTTATTAAGAGTTTCATTGTAATACTGTACTTGAAGATCTTTTATATTTAAATATTTCTGTCATTTTTGCATTACTTCAAAAGCGGTGACCAGGCTGGATCAGAAGCGAAAGAAGCCGTCCTGAGTTTTCTCATGTTTCGTCCAGTAACATCTATTGTATAAATGGATGGCGCACCTGCCGCTCCTGCAGTCTCCCGAAAAAACATCAAGACTCTGCCATTAGGAGCCCACGTCGGACCTTCATCAAGAAAAGACGAAGTCAGGAGTCTCTCCTTTGAACCGTCTATTCGCATAACCCCTATATGGAACTTACCTCTATTAATTTTGGTGAATGCAACCAGATCGCCCCTTGGAGACCAGACAGGTGTTGCATACCTCCCATCACCAAAACTTATCCGCCGTGGTGATCCTCCGTTAGCCTCCATTACATAAATCTGCTGACTGCCTCCCCTGTCACTCTCAAAAACAATTTTGCTTCCATCTGGTGAAAAGCTCGGTGCAGTATCAATTGCAGGGTCATCAGTCAACTTTATTCTTCGTCCAGTCGCCAAGTTGATTGCAAAAATGTCAGTGTTCCCATCACGGGTTATTGATAGTACCATCCTGCGCCCATCTGGTGAAAACCGTGGCGCAAAACTCATTCCATCAATATTGTTGAACGCTCTAACTCGTTTTGTTTTAAGGTCCATAAGATATACTCGTGGCTTACCTGTTTCATAACTGGTATATAAAATTTGCGATGCATTCGGCGAAAAGCGAGGTGCCAATACAATTGACTGGTCACCAGTAAGGAAGACCCTGTTAGCACCATCCTGATCCATCAATGCTAAACGTTTCTTTCGGTCATTTTTGGGCCCTGACTCGGCCACGAAAACAATTTGGGTGTCAAAGTATGGGTCTTCTCCAGTAATTCTTTGATAGACCTCGTCCGCAACCTTATGCGAAATTCGTCGCCATTTATCAACCGTCCCATCATATTTGATTCCCCGTCCAATCTCTTTTTGGGAGACTACATCCCATAGTCTAAACTTAACTTCAATTTTTCCATCACTTGTGGCCATAACGGATCCCGTCACTAAAATAGCTGCGTTTATGGCCCGCCAATCTGTAAATTGAACTGGTGCGTTAAAATTTGATATTCTTGATATATGGGAACGCTCTGGTATCGCCCTAAATAACCCTGTTCTAGATAAATCATTAGCTATAACTTCTGCCATTTCAGAAGTTAATACTCTGCTGGTTGATCCTTCTTGAACAAAAGCCGGTACCGCTACCAATACAGGATCTATGACGCCTTCCGTTACATTGATCGATATCCGTGGCGCTTTTTCATCACTAAAGGCTAAACCAGCCCAAATTCCCCCTAAAAGGGTATATAAAACAAATAAAAAGTAAGTCGATTTCATTTACTGCTCCTGATGAAACGTTATGTTATATTTTTTACTTTTTCAAATTATCATTAAAAACTAAATCCACTCTCAGGGTCAAAGTTTATCTCAAAAGTAATGCCATTTGGATACTTCCCTGAAATTATAGGTAACGTTCTCGCTGAAATAAGTGCATTGCTCGCTTGCCGAAAAGCTATGGCGTAACGCCCTTTTGGTATCAAGGGAACAAGTGGTTTGATCCTCCCTTTAATTTCACCCAGTTCATTTACTTGTACCTCTACTTTTACTACATACTTCTCAAAATTTGAGTTCCCCGCCAGAATACCTTTTTCCCAATATTTCGCAAGCTTTTGTGTTATCGCATCAATCATATTTCTTTCTTCCAGCGCAGAAACAGTTGGAATATTTTCCTTAACATCATCTTCCAAAAGAGCAATTAATTCAGAATATTGATCTCCCTCATTATTTTTTTTCAATAACTCGCCCGCGTTAGGCCTTTTGACAGGCTTTTGTACTTTTTCCATCATAGTCTCATCGGGCAAGACAGTATTAGAAGTTGCAGGGCGAGACATTGGAGGCAAACTTCTTACAACACCCGATGCCACTATATCTACATCTTTTTGTCCTTCCGGGGTAATCTCTGATGATGCTTCCTTTGGGGACTCGAGCTCCGTTATTTTGTCCACCCTTAGTGCATCGTCAGAGGCCCTCATCGCCTCCACTGAGCTATCCAAGATCTTTTTGGAATCACTTTTTTCAGATGCAAATTTAGCAATCCGATCAGCCGTTCTTGGTTTAGGTTGTGCCATTTTTGGCTTGATAAAACTGTTTTTTTCATTTCCTTTTATTTCAAGAGAAGAAAAAGATTTTGTTAGGTCTGTCCTATCTGTTTGATTTAGTTTGATAGTTTGCTTTGAATCAATATTATCAAGTTGCTTGTTTTTTACCGTCTCATAGACAGTATCATCAATTTTAACTTCCAGATTCGAAGTCGAGCCTGTTATGGTCGGACGTTCTGACTTTTCAAACACTGGCAATTTTTCAGTTACACGCTCGCTATTCTTTAGAATAGGTGAGCTCGCAAGAATATTTGTTGGCGCCTCTGAAAGTTTTGCATCAAACTCTTCTATAGAAATTACTGAGATTTCAACTGGTAGTGGAAGTTCCTCCATTTTCTTCTGAAAAACGGAGCCAAATGTAACTAAAAACGCAATTAGGGAGAAATGCCCAAACATAGAAATTGTGAGAGATTGTCGCATCGCTTTAAATTTTCTGCATTACAGCATATTTTTTTTTAATTTCAATTTGTATCCGTAACCAATGAGATGTTTGGGAAACCGGCAGCACTTAATGCTCCCATAATTTTCATGACTGCCTCGTAGTCATTCATCCCGTCCGCCCTAAAAAAAATCCTATCATCCTCTCTTTCAAGAGAGATAGCCCTGAGCTTAGGAATCAACTGCTCAGTGCTGATTTCTAATTCTTGCAAAATTAACTTTCCATTTGCTGTCATAGATAGAGTTAAAGGTTGCTCTTTTTCCGAAGGCAGAGCCTTTGCTTCTGTATTTGGTAAGTTTATTTCTACTCCAACCGTAAGCAAAGGTGCAGCGACCATAAAGATTATTAATAGTACAAGCATAACATCAACAAACGGAGTAACGTTTATTTCCGACATCGGCTTATGTCCACTTCGATTTAGCCTTGCTCCTCGAGTTCCTTTTTGAATTGTGTTAGAGCCCATATTTCTACCTTACACCAAGAATACAAAAAATACTATCTATCTAGCTCACGCGAAAGAATCATTGAAAATTCATCTGCAAACCCTTCCTGACTTGCTATAATTTTGTCAGCATCGCCTGACAGTTTATTGTAAAAAATAACAGCTGGTATTGCTGCTACTAATCCCAAAGCGGTAGCTAAAAGCGCTTCAGCGATACCAGGAGCTACCACAGCCAAATTTGTACTCTGCTGTATCGCTATTTGTTCAAACGAATGTTTTATTCCCCAAACTGTTCCAAATAAGCCCACGAACGGAGCAATGGAGCCAACGGTCGCCAAAACGTAAAGTCCAGATGCTAGTTTGTCGCTAGCACGTGAAAGTGCTACATTCATCGCACGATCAATTCTAGCTTGGGACCCAGCAATCAGAGCACCGTCTTTTCGATGAGACTGTCGCCACTCAGCCATTCCAGCCACAAATATTGTCTCGCTATCCCCTTCAGGGTTTGATCCAATCCTATCAAATAACTCATCGAGCGGCTCTCCTGACCAAAAGGCGTCTTGAAATAATTTATTATTTTTTTTTGCTCTCTTAAAATCAACAAATTTCTGAATGATTATACTCCATGACCAGATAGAGGAAAAAACCAATATCAGCATTACTACCTTCACCGTCATAGTGGCTCTGAAAAATAGTGCCAGTAAAGAAAAATCTATAGATTGTGCTGTAGCTAGAGTCTCCACGTCCATAACATCCTCAATTTATTTTTTTGACAATGTATACATGTTTTTATTACTTCTGCACATAAAAAACATTAACAATAAATTTGTTATCTTTTATCCTATTAACGTAATTTGCCCAATTTTTGTCTTATCAGGTCGGAAAGTGGTATTGGTCTACCAGATGAAAGCATAGCCAGCTGAATCTTCGCAGAAAATATTTTAAGGGAACCTTTCATGATCGTCTGCTCCAGCCAAACACTAGCCCGTCTGATATCAATTACTTTCGTTTCTACAATAAGACGGTCCTCAAAATAAGCAGGGCGTATAAATTTAGCAGTGAGCTGAGTGACTACAAAAAATTTGTTTTCTAACTTCAATCGGTATTGGCTCACCCCTATAGAATTTACTGCCGTACTTCTGCCACGTTCTATAAACTTTAGATAATTAGCATGATACACCAGGCCTGTAAAATCTGTATCTTCATAAAAAACCACGATTGGAAATAAGTGGGTCATTAGACTTCTCCCAAATAATTACATACCCTGGCATTTAACCTTAAAGCATGCGCTTCATCTACCGAAGAGTCAGGTAAAATGGGATCGTATGACGCTTTTAACAAGGCAGCATAAAATGGTTTGAATTCTGAAGGACAGCTGTCACTAGCCTTGATTATTGGGCTTTCGTAAGCAAAAGCCTGAGGCGACCAAAGTAATAATGATTTAAGAATTTGGGACATTGAGAGTGTTTGAACTGAAACGGAAGCCTGAAAATGATCATATCGTATTATTAGAATACAAAGTTTAATGGACCCACTCGAAGTAAACGAAAAACTTCGATACTGGTTAGCATTTCCTTTTTCCAATTTTATGACAAGCTTTCGTAAGTTTGGAATCATTTTATACAGATTTGGTACACTCTCCAGTTCAGACCATTCAGAGCAAAAAAATATGATAAAATTAGCACCAAACTCTGGATCAAGATCTTATAGCGAAACTGAAGTTAAATATAATACGTCAGAGAATGTAGCCCTAATAGACTTAAGTGTATCATCATCAACTCCAAAAACAATAGGTGAAATAGCCTTGCTCCACCTGGCAAAGTGAAAACCATTTTCGTGGGAAAACAAGTTAACTATTTTGGAGTAAAACATTTCTACCGCTCTTTGAAAAAATCTTCTTGCTTAACTTCCTGAGAGGGTGGCTTAATGCCTAAATGTCGCCAGGCTGAACGCCCTAGAACCCTACCACGAGGAGTTCTTTGAAGAAGTGCCGCTTGGAGTAAAAAAGGTTCAATAACCTCTTCAATAGCGTCTCGTGATTCCGATAGCGCCGCTGCAATCGTATCTATTCCGACAGGACCGCCACCATAACCCTCTGCCAAAAGTGTTAAATATCTTCGATCTAAGCCGTCCAAACCTAATAAATCAACTCCAAGTCTGTTCAGCGCTCTATCAGCGAGCTTTTTTGTTACTCTGCCATTACCCTCAACAACAGCAAAATCAACTACGCGTCTGAGTAGTCGACCTGCAATCCTTGGGGTGCCCCTAGCTCTCTTTGCAATTTCTTCAGCACCGTCTAAATCTGCTTCAGCATTTAGCAATCTTGCCGCTCTGGTGACTATTTTGACCAAGTCCTCCACCTTGTAAAAATCCAATCGAGTTGGAATGCCAAATCGATCACGTAATGGCGTAGTAAGGAGTCCTAGACGGGTAGTTGCTCCAATCAACGTAAACGGTTGCAAATCAATCCTAACCGACCGAGCAGCCGGCCCTTCACCTATCACAAGGTCCAGGGCAAAATCCTCCATAGCGGGATACAAGACTTCTTCGACAGCTGGGTTTAATCGATGTATTTCATCTATGAACAATACATCCCTCCTATCCAAATTGGTCAAGATTGCAGCAAGGTCACCAGCTTTTGCTAGAACAGGACCTGAAGTCAATTTAAAGTTTACACCTAACTCTTTTGCAGTAATTTGGGCTAAAGTTGTTTTTCCTAACCCAGGTGGCCCATGGAACAAAATATGATCTATCGCCATATCGCGCTTTTTCGAAGCCTTAATAAAAACTGACAAATTTGCTCTCAGATCCGGCTGCCCAACAAATTCATCTAAATTCTGTGGCCGAAGTGCGGGATCGAAGTCTTCATGGTTTTCGGTAGGGATTAAATCTTGGTCTCTCTCATCCATTATTTAACCCTTTCCTGCAAGCCGCTGTAATGCACCTTTGATAAGTTCTTCCAAATTCTGACTTTTTTCATCGGTTAAAATTTCATTTATTGCCTCTACAGCTTCGAGAGTAGAATACCCTAAATTCGATAGTGCCGAAACTGCTTCGGACTGAATTTGACTATTTTCTTCCTGCGCCACTTGCATTACCTTTAGTTCCTCATCACTTGAAGACCAATTTTCAACTTTTTCTGTGCCATGACTATGTTCTGGATATTTCACTTCTCCCGTAGGCTTTGGTTCAAGACCTTGTGAGCCTGCTATCAGTGACGCTGTTTTATCTTTGAGTTCAGAAACAATTCTTTTAGCAATTTTTGGACCTATGCCTGGGGTAGCTTTAATAACGCCTACATCTTCTGTTAAGATTGCTCTTGAAATAAGCTTTGTTGTAATAGTGCCCAATATTTTTAATGCTGCTTTAGAACCAACGCCTTGCACGCCAGTCAACAAGCGGTACCATTCACGGTCTGTAACCGTTAAAAACCCGACAAGTTGAAGTAAATCCTCTCTAACTATCAACTCAGTAAAAATAGATACCTGTTTTCCAATTGGAGCCAGCTCGGTCAATGCTCTATCAGACAGGAAAATCTCAAATCCGACACCATGTACGTCAATAACTACGTGATCAAGACCTTTATATATTATAATTCCAGTTATTCTTCCTATCATCGTGTTATTCCACAATCTGAGCTAAAGCCGACCTTACACGTTCATTAAATTTACCCTGATAGGCATGGCATAACGCAATCCCAAGAGCATCAGATGCATCCAATCCCTTAATATCAACACCGGGAAGCTGCATTTTTATCATACGCTCTACCTGCGTTTTATCGGCATGCCCAACTCCTACAACCGTTTTTTTTACCTGATTGGGTGCATATTCGAAAACGGGTATACCTGCGTATGCTGGCGCCAACAGAGCCACCCCTCGAGCCTGACCAAGTTTCAAAGTACCAGCAGCATCTTTGTTAACGAAAGTAGTTTCTACCGCAGCACAAGTTGGCAGATGCATTGAAATAATCTCTTTTAGCTGCAAAAAAATTTCGAGCAACCGACTAGATAAATGTTTGGAGGTCGACGATCTACACACACCATTTGCGATATGGTGTAATTTTCCAGATCCAACCTGAATAATACCCCAACCCGTTCTTTGCAGACCTGGATCAATACCGATTATCCTCAACTTTAGTTAAACTCCCAAAAATAAGCATTCATAAATTTATTGTATAGACGTATCGTGTTTTTCTGAGTCCATTTTTTTGCATTGCGTATACAACTTTTCATTTTTTTACGAAAATGATAGTTGTCCATTCTCCAATTCCTCTAACAATTAGACGTGAAAACCCACACGAATAATAATAATTTGTAACTCGAGTTGCCTGACTTGCCAAAATTCCTGACACGACAATTATACCATTTGTTTTACAAAATTTATACATCTCTTTTGCTAACTGACACAAAGGATTTGCCAGAATATTGGCAAATATTAAATCGAAAGGAGCTCTCATCATTATATTTTGATTACGGAACCCATTAGACCGAACTAATTGTATTCTCATTGCAAAGCCATTCTTTAAAAAATTTGCTCGAGCAGTTTTAACTGCCACGGTGTCAATATCACATGCCAAGACCCTTTGCGGATGAACCAAAGCTGTCGCCATAGCCAAAATTCCAGTCCCACAACCGATATCGGCTACGTTCCTAAATTTATGACCACGATTAGTTAAGTACTCCAATGCAGACAGACATCCAACGGTCGAATTATGATGCCCTGTGCCAAAAGCTGTTGCAGCTTCTATGCACAAGCCTCGTGAATTCAAAGCGATTAATTCTTTGTCGTGAGCTCCAAATATTACAAATCTTCCTACACTTACTGGCGTCAGTTCACGATTAACTTTTGAAACCCAATCTTTCGTCTCTACTTTTGATATACAAAATTTTACATTACATATCTTTTCAAGTATTGCCAATTTTACATAGTCAGGCTTGCCGGTAAAATACGCAGCTATTTCCCAAAACCCGGTTCCATCTTCAATCTCAAAAAGCCCAATACCGATAGGTTTTGGAACCATTCTATCAAGTATAAGGCTAATTTTCTTTGCTGCCTTTTCGTCAATAGCTTTACCGAAAGCTGTATAACAGGTCATCTGCGGCCTACCTTCTTGCAAAATTAATCAAATGTTATGGATGAAGAGAAATTAAGAGAAACT
>MDTA01170136.1_pt1 | contig 14935 bp, 14 predicted proteins | sample 811151 | NCBI WGS metagenome assembly MDTA01 (sample SAMN05326648, study PRJNA326480) | marine metagenome | isolation source: seawater | place: Indian Ocean: South | collected 2010 | reverse complement strand
TTCCCAAAGATATCGACAATACGTATTTTGAGACCAATATTTTCAACAACTCTTCTTGAAATTAATATTACCTTACTTTCAATTGACTTTTGACAAATATAATAATCATATTCATTTTTGTAAGGCGAATTAAAATATCTCCATTTAAAATATTCTGAGTTTTTTTCAATTGTAATTTTTTCACCAATCGTTTTTCGAAAAATATCTGCATACTCCTCAAAATTAGGGTGCTTATCCTTGTAAGACCACTTGCTAGGAGTTTTGGACCTTAGATGAATTAACGGTTTTATTAAAAAATCAAAAAGATTGCCTAAAAATATGTTTTCTCCTTTAAATATTGATGATTTTGAAGGTTTTATTGGGAGCATCATTACTTTTGATTGATCACAGATAGTCCATCCATTTTTTTTATGTATTATTGCTGCGATTTTATTTGGAAAGCCAATTTTCAATCCTGGCTTATTACGAATGAACTCATCCACAATTCTATGATAGCCTTTCCCACGATATTTGCTCGAAATAAATAAGTCAATCCACCAAAATGCATCCTTTTGTTTCTTCCCCCAATGTACTTTTGTTGGAATAATACCGAAATAACCAATTACCTTTTTTCCATGCAATAATACATATCGGTTTTCATTACCGTTATGTAGCCATTCACCATGTTTTATCATAAAATTTGCTTTTTTTCTAGAGAACTCATTTTTTAAAAACCTGGTAACGCCATTCTCATCTGCATTGAGCAAAGAATTGATAATTATTTTTTTCATCTATTTAGCATCATAAACTTTTATATATCTATCAACCATTTTTTGGGGACTATGAAAATCATGTACAGTTTTCAGTCCAAATTTTATTACTTCATGGTACTTCTTCTTATTCCTCAAAATTTTAATAACCATTTTTGAAAACCCTTTTAAATCATCTGGGTTATACATAAAACCATTAATACCAGATTTGATGATTTCAGGAACTCCCCCAACTTTTGATGCAATCACTAAAACTCCTACACTTAAAGCTTCCAAAATTGTGTTTGGATAACCCTCGCTATAAGACGGTAGTATAAAAACATCCGATTTTTTTAAAAGTTCAAGTGGTTCTGGTTGGAATCCTAATAATTCTATATTTTCATTCATTTTGAGGGAGCGTATTAATTCATTTAGTTTTTCTTTTTGGTGTGGTTCATCTTGAACAGGTTGTCCTATAATCCAACCTTTTGTATTTGGAATCTCCTCCAAAACGCTTTTTACTATTCTAATAAATAATTCGTGATTTTTGTTATATCTTAAATTACCAATTGTACATAAAACAGGATATTTGTAATTCCTAATCTTTGAATAATTTTGGTATCCATTTACCGCATTTTTTATTACAATAATTCTATCTTTAGAAATTCCATATTGTATCAATTCATCATTTATAGACTGTGCATTTACAATGATTCTTTGTACAAGTCTTAAAGATAACCATTTATAAATTATATTTAATTTTTTGAATCCAGTTCCTCTTAATGATCCTCTTACTGAGCCTATAGTTTGAATATTAAAAATTGTTCCTAAAATTCCAGCATAAGAATTGTCATGAACTGACCATGAGTGGATAATATTTGGTTTTATTTTCTTTATAAAAAGATATAAATATCTCAATTTTTTAAAAATTGTATTTACTTTTTCAGGAATAAAGTAAAGAAAAGCCTTGCTTTGAAGAATTTCATTTTTCAAATCTCCAAATGGACTGGAATTAAAAACTACAATATGGAATTCGAAATTTTTCTTTGATACATTTTTTAGGAATAGCGCCATTTGCTTTTCAGTCCCTCCAAAGCCTACCTGGCCAATAAAAAAGACAATCTTCTTTTTGTTCACAAATTTTCCAGGCGAGATAGTTATTTGGCTTGAACTGATTTTTGATTCAATACGCTTAACTTTGCAGTTATGTAATATTTTGAATCATCGTAAATACCAATTCTGGGTATTTCAAAATTAGATTCTCCAAAAAAATTAATTTTGTCAATTCCAAAAGCTGCCTTGTAGCCCGCTTTTTTAACATTTTCGATCACAATTTTATTGTAATTGCCATAGGGGTACGCAAAGTATTCTATTGGTTTGTTGGTTATATTTTCTAGATAATTTTTAGAATTTATTAACTCAGAATCTATATTAGTGACACTTAATTTTGTTAAATCCGGATGAGTAACAGTATGGCTCCCAATTGTGTGCAAAGGATTATTGGCTATTTTTATTATTTGATCTTTAGTTAGTCCATCAAAGTAATCAATTTTTAAATCTGCTGAAAGAATATCCTGATTAACCGTATACTTTTTCATGTTTTGTTTAATAAAGGATAACCAATTATTTGGTTCAATTACATGTTGGGTTGAGATGAAAAACAAACCAGGAATATCATAGCTATTCAGTATGGGTATAACATTATTGTAGTTATTTTGAAAACCATCATCAAAAGTTAATAGAATACCTTTTTTTTTATTATTGAAAATTTCATCAGGTTTTAAAAAGCAATAATTCTCATTTAACATTTTAATAATATTTTCAAACTGTTTTATATCAAGATGAGGTTGTAGGTGCTGATTTAAGCTATTAGATTTGTTTTTTGAAACTCCATGAAACATTAAAATGAATTTATTATTTGAAAGGTTAACTTTTTTAAGGATGTTAAAAATACCAGAATAGTAAAATAATTTTGAAAAAAATATCTTCATGCCCACAAACCCGAAATGAAAAAAAATGAGTATATTAAAAAAAAAGTAGAACTATTAATTAATTGTACTTTATCTAGATTTTCCATTTTTTTCTAATAACCTAGGGTTTTTAACATTGGCGCAGCTATTTTTTGAAAATTTTCTTTTTCTTTTTCATTCATTAGAACCCTTTTTTTATTTGTCTTATTAGGTTTTGTTTTTGATAAATAAATCATTCTTTCCACCATGTCACAAGTGAATTCTACATTTATGAACTTTGATAATAATTTTAATGAGCTTCCATCAAATTCTTCCAATTTAATTGATAATTTTTGATCTGATGGTATTTCATTAAGATCCCTAATAATGATCCTATTTATTTCTGACCATAACCAAGATATCTTTTCAACTTTTGAATTTAGTTTTTTTGGAGGATTTAAACGATGATCTAAAATTTGGTACCCCACATTCCACAATGTTAAGCGTCTAATAATAGTAAGTGATTTTTGTAAGGTTCCACTTTCATTATACCATGATCTATTTAGTCCACTATTAACAAAATCATAACCATTCCTATAAATATGAATAATTTTAGCATTAAATAATTTTACAAGTAGGGGAATTAGATGAGAACAGAAATGAGAACTTTCAAGATAATTATACCCATTTCTTTGAATTTGGATTATTAAATTTTTTCTTTTTCTATTTATATTTTTTTCGATCCTTTCATTTGTAATTCTACCATTCCATTTCGCATAAGCTTCGGTGTTTAGTTGAGGAAGCGGTTCGTGAAAAGAACAAATTTCAGGATGTAAACCTAAAACTTTGGCTAACATCATAGATCCTGATCTACCAGTAGATACTACAAAAATTGGTGGTTTTTGTTCATAATTCATTTGAAATAAATGATTCTATTTTTACCAGCCAAAAAAACCGATATCCTGTTATTATTCATAGTTGACCATTTAGTTAATCCAGTTTAAAAACTGCAATACTTTATTATCTATTGAGCTATCCATGTTATGTTTTGAGAGAAAGTTAAGCCTAGCATTTTTTCTTAGTTTTTTCCATAACATGTTATCTTGGGTAATCTTTTTTATAGACTCTTCAAGCTCAATGTGCGAACCAGGTTCAAAAAGTAAACCGTTATATTCATTTTTTATTATCTCTTTTATTCCTCCAATATTAGAGGCAATTACTGGGGTGCCAAAAGCAAGGGATTCAATTATCACATATCCAAAAGATTCTCTACATTCAGATGGCAATATTGTTACCAGTGCATTTTTATAATAATCTTTTAATGTTTTATATGGTACTGACCCGATAAATTTACATTGCCCCAATATTTTTAATTCCCTTGCCTGATTTTTTAAGATATCCCGATATGGTCCGTCTCCAATTATTAAAAGCTTAAAATCAAAATTAAAATGATTTATTAGACTTGAATAGGCTTTTAATAATGTAGAGAATCCTTTTTCTGGTACTAATCTGCCAACTGATAAGATAAAATTTTTTCTTTCATTTCTATTTTGAATATTGCTATTAAGTGGATCTTTGATGAGATTATGTAAAACAAAACATTTCTTTTTATTTATGTTGTAAACTAGTCTATAGTCTTTGATTATACTCTTTGAAACTCCCAATATGCCATTGGACATAAAGAAAATAATATTTTTAAATAGGGTGGTTACAACGTCTTTTCCTTTTTCATTATTGATAGATTTTAATCCAGATCTTATCCATATTACCCTTTTATTAACATTCAAGAGATAACTTGCAATTATCATTAAGTTAGTGGGCCTTAAACTTGCTACCACACAATATGGTTTATATTTCAAAACTAACCGTGCAAAGAAAAAGAAGTCTTTTAAAAAGACAGGCCTTTTTGAAGGCCAATTTCTAACAATAATCTTTTCTTTTTTGCATAAGCTATGCAAATTGCTATCCATAGTTCCATGGACAACTAATAACACTTTATATCTAGTTAATGAATTGATTTTAATCATAAAATTCAAAATCATATGATTAACTGAACGGTTTTTTCTACCTATTGAAGCAATTATATATTTGCTCATTATGTTTAGTTCAAAATCCCCCATTTTTTTTCTAAACGTCCTTTTATTTTCAGCCTCCAATTGTCCAATGTGAAAAATTCACTAATTTCTCTTGATCTTTTACCCATCATTTCTAATTCATGAATATTTGAAGTTATTTTAATAATTGAATGATAAATAGAATCTGGGTTTGGTTGATCTAAAATTAACCCGCATTTATTTTCAATTAAATATGGTATTACAGAAACCCGGCTTGCAATCACAGGTAGACCACAAGACATAGATTCTATCAAAGCTTTTGGAAAACCTTCTTTTGTTTCGGTTGGAAATACGAACAAGTGATTTTTAGAAAGTAAATCCATAACATTTTCGTGTCTGCAATTACCCTCAAAACTAATAAAGTCATTCAATCCCAAATTTTTAGATAATTTTTTTAAATTTTCCAATTCGCTACCATCACCAACAATACTTAGATGAAATTTTAGATCTTTTCTAAGTTTTGTAAGACTTTTGATTATAGAATGAACATTCTTTCCTCTAGACAACCTACAAACTGTTATAAGTTTAAGAGTTTCATTACCATTCCAAGTTTTAGCTAATTTCATTTTTGACCATTCAACTTTAGTAAATGATGTAGAAAATATCCATCTTATAGCTGGTGTTGATTTTTCAGGAAGACCATTTCCTCCTCCAGTAGCCATGATAATATTATTGCCTTTCGCAATTCTAAGTAAAAGCCAATAAATGAAACGATCAACAGCTGTTGTTTTATTACCCCATGTACCACAATGTCTTATATAAAGGGGTTTTTTCATCATTTTCGCAATTATGATTCCAGCTAAACCAATATCTCCTGGAATCATTGCATGGACTAAATCAGAGCACTTTATTGAATTCCAAATAATTCTGATATGGAAAAGTAACCAAATGCAGAAAAATAATTGTCTTTTTATGCCCTTAAATGGTGGTTCTGGTATTGGAGAAATTGTAAGATTTTTCCCACCAATTTTTATCAGGCCGTTTTGTTTACCTTTTAATCTATGCGCGCAAATTAATCGTGTTTCTGAAAAAAGTTTTGACATTTCATTAATTTGAAATGGAAATCCTCCTGAAGTAAAATAATACTTGTCTCTTTTCCATATCTCTTTATGGGTAATAATTAGTTGTTTCATAATATCATATAAGAACAAGAAAAATTATTATATCTATATCGCACTCATTAATCTTTCAAGTACGATCTCTGGACTAAGATGCTCTTGATAATATTTTCTTGCATTAACTTGTAATCTTTTTCGATAGCTTGAATCTGATTTTATTTTTTGAATTGCTTTTTTAAAAGATTCAATACTTCCATCAACAAAGTGTAGATGTTCATTATCGTTTAATGGAGAGGGAAGCGATTGTGGAATGGGCATAGAAATAATTGCTTTACCACATGCTAAATATTCAGCGAGTTTCCATCCAATACAGCCTTGAACAGAAGGGGTGCTAAATACAACAAGAGACTTTTTCATATTTTCTAAATATTGGCTATGATTATACTTTTTTGATATTATTAAATCTTCAAAGCCCTTTACAATTTCTTCTTTCCCAGGCGCAAAACCACCCTCAAATATTATTCCAGGTATTTTTTTTGATATTTTCATAAACCTTTTTCTTAATATGTTGGTGTTATGTTCTTTTTTCCAAAGTGTGGATGCATGAAAAATATAATTTGTATCAACCACCCCAGGCTGGTAATCGGCTAATGGTAATCTATATTTCCATTGCCTATAAAAGTTTGCAAGGTGCGCTCTAAATTCATGTTTTTTGAAGCTAGATTTAGTTGATGTTGAAAATATTTGTGTCAAAATTTGTTTAAGATTTAAATGATTGATACCGAAACTCGGCCCGATTGGAAAAATTTTATGTTCATGTCTAGTAGGTATATTTTTTTTGCTTAAATTGACTTTTGCATATATGTCGCACCACTCCAATCCCATCTCGTTAAATCCCGCACCGTCTCCTGCCGATATATAAATTTTCTTTTTATATCTTCCGAGAATTATGAATGCTAAGCAATGATGATGAAAAGCAGGAAATGGTGTCGAGTCATATTTGACCGTTTTAAATTTTTTTTTGATATAGCTGAGATAAAACGAATAGTAATATTGATTTGTTTTTGGATAAATAATGATCATTATTAAAACTTAAGTGGGTTTATTCCTTTAATCATGGGTGTAAAGCCTGAGGTCTTTAATTTTCTATCAAATACTTTGACAAGGTTATTCTTCGTCTTGTGTACACAAACAACATTAGCTTTTTTTTCCTGATCTATGACCTCATAATCTTTAATTCCAAATCGAGAAATCTTATAAAAAGTATAACCCAGTAAATGAAGTTCTGATAATATATCTTCATTAGAGTATCCATAGCGCATTAATAGTTTTCTCGATACTTCAAGTATTAAAACGGGATTGTCTCTTGCTAGTAATGATTTTCCACCTTTCAAAATATCCACCTCTGATCCTTCAGCATCCATGCAAATTAAATTCACATTTGGAATTTTATTTTGGTAATTATCTAGAATATCACATTGAACATTTATTAATCGATCTGTATTTTTATAAATATTGCCAGAAATATGCCCTGTTCCAGAAGTAAATTTATCTTTTGGAATGACAAATTTTAATTCTTGCTCACTTTTTCCTAGTGCTTTACAAACAACATTCAAATTTTTTAGGTTGTTTCTTTTTTTTAATTCTAAAAGTTTATGATAGTGGTCATTAAACGGTTCGAAGGCATAAACTTTTTTATTATTTAGTTTATACAGATCACAAAAGCTAACGGTCTCAGTACCAATATTTGCACCAACCTCTATCATATCTCCTTTTTCATCTTTCATTACCAAGGCTATTACAAGCAATCTCCATTCATAATATCCATGAATTCCAAACGAATACCCATGGTATTCAGCAGTATCACTTTTTAGAGTTGAACCTGTGACAGACTTCTTCTCGTAAAAAATAGGTTTATCATGGGCTAAATATCTTGGGTATAAGTAATGCCTTACGCGTTGGGAAATTAACGGAGGCAAAAACTTACATAAACTACTAGCTAAATTGAATCTTATTTTTGAAATCAATTTAAAAATGACTTTAAAAAACCATTTAACTTTTTGTAAGTACAACTTGCATCAAACTTTTGAAAGAATTTATGATCCAAATTTTTACTGGCCTTTTTCATATTTTGTTTTTCAGGTTTCAAAATTTTGAAAACTATTTTTGGATAGTCTTCGATAATGTTTGTACAATATATTCCATTCTTTTCAGAAATGTTCATCCCATCAATGGCATCATATGATGTAATAACAGGTAAACCAGTTGCAATCATTTCTACAATTCTACTTCGGAACCCATACGTACCCTCCCATGGTAATATCATCAAAGACATTGTTTTTAGAACATCCTGTACCTTTTCCACAAAGCCTGTCACAATTACCCTTTTGTCATAGTCCTGTAGTTTAATAATATTTTTAGGAGGCTGACTTCCAATTATCCAAAATTCTATTTCAGGTAATTTTTCCCAAACTTTGGGCATAATATTATAAAAACATTTCATAACACTTTTCTGGTTATGTAGGCTTGCCAATCCCCCATAAAATCCTATTCGATTTGGTTTTGATATTTTTCTTTTGACGTGCCATTTTGCTAAATCAATACCCATGGGTATTAGAGTCACATTTGATTGATTGTCTAGAATATTCTTGACATATTCCAATTCTTTTTGATTAATTGCTATTAGACCATTGAACTCTTTCCAAATATTTTGCTCCTTATTTTTGTACCTATCTACAAACAACTCCTTTACTTTTCGAGGTAGCCAATTTTTACTTTTTATTTGAATTTTATAGGATTGCCATAACACGTTATGCATATCTAGTATGGTTGGTATACCTTTATTTTTAAAATAATTTATTGTTTCATAAGCATGCCAATATTCATATAAAACAATATCTATATTTATATCACCTAATTCTTTTTTAATCCTATCAGTTGTTATATCAACTTTCCCTACAATAAAGTTAGACTCTTTTAATCCTGAAAATAATGTCCAGATTAATCCAAAAACTTTATAAAAAGATTTAAAAATAAACCCTTCATATCTAGTAGGTATTACAATTGGAACATCAACGTACTTTTTTAGTTGATCGTTTATATAATTTAGTTCCGATCTCTTTGCGGTTGTGAAAAATGTTATGTAAAAATCTTTTTTTAATGATTTTAACATATATTGTATTCTCATTTGCTGACCTGATTTTCCAGGGAATGGTAAAACTTTTGAGATTATGAGAATCTTAGGATCAGTAGACTTCATATTGAAATATAGACATGTAATCTTTTAATGTCTCATACATTAACAATTTTTCATTTTCACTAACCAATGATACCTGATTCTTATTTATATTGACATCCAAATATTTAGTGAGTTCAGCTAAACTAAACCAATAATGTTTATTTTTAATTAATTTAGTTGAATGTCTTCCCTCATGGTTCATAAACGGTTTAGCTTTTAAACGTATTTTTTTTATTCTAGTTTGGTCAATATTTGCCCAGTTATATAATTTTTCAAGTAAGTTAACTGGATTAGATAGTAATTCTTCGAAAGTAATTAAATGATAATTAGATTTTGTTTGATTATCAGCTAGCATTTTTTTTACGAGGCATGTATAGTAATTCGTAAAAGTTTTTATTGATTTAGCGACTTTTGTTTTCCTTCTCTTATGGCTTTCATATAAAGCTATTGGATGCCTAACCATTCCTATAAATGTTGAATCCGAGTAAATCTCGTTGAATGCATCTGTTAAGAAAATTAATCCATTATTGTTTTTTAAAACTATACGAGATTTTTCTACCTCACTTTTTGAGTAAATATCATTTTCAGTTTTATATTTCATTTCATGATCAATAAGATTATTTAATTTCCTTTTGTATAAAATGTTGTCAATGTAGTCACCTGTTTGGGGCTTAAATAAAACTCTATCTTGGAAATTCCATTGATCGAATAATGAAAATTTTTCCATAAAGGCTACTCTGAATCCTTCATATCTTGGAGCTCTAATATTAGTGCTAAAAATCTGAAGTGTCTCTTCCAAAGGATGGCATAAATCAGGATGAGACAGGAAGATATTCCATAATATATTGCTCCCTCCTCTTGAAAAGCAATTTAAAATAATCGGAGATCTATTTTTCACTTAATTTTTAAATGTAGTAAACCATTTACTATTCTCTGATGTGATTTAAAATCAAGACTGAGCCCAAAGATCTGCGATAAAAACTTCCTTTGAATTATTTTTTGCTCTCCATTTGATTTGAGTCCTTTAATAATGAGGTTGAATAAATCATCCATTGATTTTGCAACTTTCACCCCACCGCCCTCAGCAACCGGTAAGTAATGCTCATAATCCACATGGCGTGAAAATCTTGTCCAGGAAGGCAAATCGCTTTCAGGTGGTTCAAAACCAATGTTAATTGCATACTTCCCAAAGATCATCAATTCTAATGATACAGTTGAAGCAGTATTTATACCTATAGTTATGTGTCTTAATATGTTTGAATATAGCTCTACATCCTCTTTATAAGGCATAGTCCATTTTTTATCCCAGTTAACTTCTGGGAAAAAAATATCATCATCATTGGAATATTTTTTTGCAATGTTTAGCATCTCATTACTTGTGCCTTTTACATATGTACGGACAATTAATTGTGGTTTTGGAACTCCGTCATAGCTTTTTATAAATTTAATTATATTATCAACTATTTTATCTTCAAATGGGAAATCCGATGCCATTCCTGTGGTGTAAAGAATAAATGGTCGACTAATATCTAAACCCAAATTTTCGGATAACTTTTCTTTTGTCCATTTTAATTCTGGTTTGAAATGGAAGTCAAACTGCGGAGTTCCTGATACATGTACCTGATCCCGCTTAATTCTACCACGGTATAGTTCTAATAATTTGCTTTTTATTTTAGCGGTCCAAACAAAATATCTATTATAATTAGGGAAAATTCTTCCTCTGGATGTAAGGTTATCCCATGAAAATAAGAAGACTGCAGTTTTTATGCCTAATCCATTGGCTACCCTAATTGGTAAATCTGCTGCAACACCATGTATATGAGAACAATTAAATACAATTTGGGGTTTTATAAATTTAAATAATGAATCAAAGTAACTAGTAGGGCGAAAATAGTAACTGAGCCAACGTTCGATCTCAGTTCCAATATCTAACATAAAACGATTTGCGAAAAAGTAACCAAAAGTACGCCAAATCCTTAACCTTATTCTTTCTTTTGGTTTATTTTTGACTCTCTCATTATGACGACCCCAATAATATTTTACCGCCTCCGTCCAAATCCACCTATAATGAGCAGAATGTAAGATTTCTCTAAATAAAATTACAAATCTATTCTCTCTATATATTTTTAATGGAAGGAATGTTTGTACAAAAGGCTTGGCAGTTTCGACCAGATCAGGATGAATAATGTTCGTCAATAACGTAATATGGTAATTATGTGATAAACACTTTAAAAAGTCGGAATAAACAAAATTCCGTACGGCCTCACCCCTAGCAATTATTACAACAATGTTTGATTTACTATTCAAATTATTATGTTTTTAGAGCCCTTTTCCAATAAGCCCAATAATTAGTTTCAAATATTGAAAAAGGCCTATGATAAAGAGCAAAGATTAAATAGAATATTTTCCCAATATTAGAAGTTTGAGTTTTAGCCATTTTTATCTTGCCTTTGTAAAGATTATTTTTTGCTCTTTCTTCTCTCATTTTATCGTGTTTTACATTTCCATCTTTTTTATTTCTATATAATCTAGCAAACTCTATCGAAAATGGGATTATTTTAGAATTACTCTTGCTGTTTTGATGAATTCTAAAAGCCCCCAAAGCTCTATTATCAAGGTAAACAGAGAATCTATTAATTATTCGATATAATAATTCTCGGTCAAAAACATAATTATAATAGTCTGCAACATATCTTCCAACTATGTCTAAAGCAATCTTTGTATAAAATGTGCTGACCTGATGCAGACGATAATTTCCCATAGGACCAATTGTAAGATCAATTGGACCCTGGGTCATCATTTTTGGTTGAATTGGTTCACTTATAAATGTTGATTTTTCATCGAAATATCTAAACGAACCAACAAATGCTCCGTAAGATTTCCATTTACCCCATTTCTCAGCAATGTAATTAAAAGTCCCAGGAAGATAGATATCATCGCTGTTACAAAAAGTAATAATATCTCCAGTAGCTTTATTAAAACCTTTATTGATAGCGTGAGCTTGTCCGCGATCAGATTCAGATTCCCAATACGTTATTGATTTGTTGTATTTTTCTAATATATCTATTGACTTGTCAATACTTCCTCCATCATAAATAATGTACTCTAAGTTGGGATAATTTTGATCAACTATAGAACAAATTGTTTGCTCAAGATACTCTCCTTGATTTAGCGTAGGAGTAATTATACTTATTTTGGGTAGTAAGTCTATAATGCTTTTGCCAACCTTTTATCTATTATATCATGTTTAATTTTTCTAAAAAAATTTTTCATCCTTGAAAGAGGGTATATAAATTGATCAGATGGTTTTGAAGTTAATTTATATCCAATGTAGTTCATCTCTAGCGAAAGCAGAGATTCAATTTCATTAATTTCTTCTTTATTTAGAATTGATAGGTATTTTTTTCTATCAATTTTGTCTACATTATTTTTTTTTATTCCAGAAGCAGCATTACCCAACCACTTGACCGAACCATTTCCTTTAGTGGGATTTAGAAGAGTTTTATCATAATCTATATTTAAAAATGAAATGATTTTTGACATTGTCTTCGATTGTTCCATTACTAAATCTTCGTATCTTATCATTAAACAATTTGTTGAAGTTAATTTATGTGAATAATAATTAAAGGTTTGGAATGACTTTTTCCAGGAAAACGCAAAGGCATTTACCTCTGTAACAATTCTATTATTTTTTTCATCTCTTACCTTGAAAGATGCATAAATATCCCTCGGGTCTCTAAAAAGATATATGATCTTAACATCAGGCCATGAATTAAGTATAAACTCTTTAGAATATTCATTTTTAAGAACCTTGCTTATAAAATATTTTGCTTCTTTTTTTTGATTTGATGTCCTTGCCATTGCATAGATGTAAGCGTCAAAGAGATCATTGCATGAAACATTAGAGTTAGTGAGATATTTATCAAATGATTCTTGAAATTTTGGTAAAGAAATATGAGATAAGTACTCTTGATAATACAATGAATATTCATTTAAATATTTTGAAATTATTACATCTTTGAAAAATCTAATTTTGCTTGAACTTTTCAACTTAACAAACTTTGGAAGAAAATGAAAAAAGTGTGAATCTCCAACATCAACTATTAATTCACTGTGTCCATCCAACAAGCTCTGTAAAAGAGTTGAACCAGAACGGTGAATAGATAAAATGAAAGTTGGTTTAGGCAAGGAAAATGGTTTAGTCATTAATGTCTCTTAAAATATCTAACCAAAATGTTTTATCCCTTTTTTGCCAGCCATGTGCACCAAATGGTAAAGTATTTTTATTTCTTTTGAAACAAAACTTGGGATGCATATCAAATGCAAATTTTAAGCCAACCTTCAAAGGGGCAATCTTAAAATTTGGATAAAATAATTTTGCCCTATCAGACCAGAATAAGTCCTCATTAAGTGTATAATTTTCAGTATACCATTTTACTCCCCTGGATATTTGTCTATAAACTGAAAATCTTTTTTTTACATTTAGGAATGATTTATCTGGAAGCTTATTTAATAAGAAATTCCAAACCTTTGGACTCTCCTTTTGCTTTAAAATTCTGATAAATATTTCTACCTTTCTTAAAGAGAGACCTCCATTGCCAACCCTGGACAATCCGAAAAAAGGAATGTATTTATTACGAAAAAATGGTGCTCCAATGTAGTCGTATTCTTGATTACACCAAAAATTCAAATCATCGGAGAAGACAAGACAGTCCAGTTGATAAATTAAAATAAATTTATAATTAACAAATTTTTCATAAAATTTAGTTTCCAACAGTAATCTGCTGTAAGTCGAGGTGTTTTTGAAATATTTGCTTTCAAAGTGTAATGTCATATCAAAAATCTTGGGAACAGTTATACCTTTTGGAGAAAATGATATCAAATCAAATTTATTTTTGAATCTAGACAGTTGTTTAAGAGATATCTTCTCATCCCTTGTCAAACTATTCTTATAAAATGGAACAGTAATCGCAACTAATTTATTTTTCAAAACTAAGGTACTTTTGAAATAACATAAAGAAATATGATTTTAACACCTGATAAATTTTTCTTATAAAAATTTTATTTCGAAATGCTCTATTTATGATCTTTTGTTTATCTTTTTCAAAATTAATATCATTTGAAATCTTCTTTGTTTTTCCATTATGACCATCATTAAAAATTGTAATAACCTTATCAATATATTTAAACCTAAAGATACCTTGTGACCATAGTTTAATATTCAAATCCCAATCTGCTAATACTGGATATTTCAAATTGAAAAAATGATTTTCAAATACCTTTCTTGGATATAGTATCGATTGATGACAAATGTTCTTTCTGATAAGCTTATGCCATTCAAATGTACCATCATATACTCTGTTCTGATATTTCCAATAACAGTTACCATAATATATCAAGTTAGGATTTAACAAATAACAAACAGTTTCCTCTATTATTGTATCGCTATAAAGTAAATCATCACCCCCTAAAAATAGGATCCAATTACCAGTTGATAGCTTAACTCCCTTATTCATAGCATCATAAATTCCATTGTCTTTTTCGCTTACAAAAATGGATATTTTCTCTTTGTAATCACGTACTAAATCCATAGTCTGATCTGACGATTCTCCATCTATAATTATGTACTCAATATTATTATAGGATTGTCTTAAAATACTTAAAATCGATTCATTTAGCTGAGTACCAACATTCAAAGTCGGCTGTATTATTGAAATTTTTGGTAATATCAAATTGGTAAAAAAATTAGGTTAGTATATGAATAATGAACTTTTAAAATGTGCTCTTTGAAACAATTATCTTTGAGTTCATAAACTTTGTAACTGTATTTTAAAATTTCATTAATCTT
>MDTA01082276.1_pt1 | contig 14935 bp, 15 predicted proteins | sample 811151 | NCBI WGS metagenome assembly MDTA01 (sample SAMN05326648, study PRJNA326480) | marine metagenome | isolation source: seawater | place: Indian Ocean: South | collected 2010 | reverse complement strand
TCGCGCGCACCTGCTTGAACACTTCCTCTGCGCTCAAACCCGGCTGGTCAAGCGCGGCCAGTAACGCAGAGGTGTAGAGGCCATTTGACCCATCACCGTCAGCGGCGACATCCCCTGGCGCGGTGGCGTACGCAATCAGCGTACCTCTGGCGGCATCCACGGGTGCGAGTCCACGCTTGGCGCTCCGCATGGAGGAACTGAACGGATTGTCACGACAAGCGTCCAGGATGATGAAATTCACCTTGCTCTTTGCGTACTCCATTGCCTCGGTGACGCTACCAACATTCACGGTCTCGAAGCGCGCTGCACTCTCATCGTTCAGATTGGCGTCAACCGGCACCATAAAGTTGCGGTCCCGCACCTGGATGCCGTGACCTGCGTAATAGAAAAGACCGGTCTTGGTGGGCGACAGCTGGCGCTCGAAGGCTGCAATCGCGCGCTCCATCTGATTACGGGTCGCGTTCTCGACTTTGGTGACTTTGAAGCCGAGTTGCGAGAGCCTCCGCGCCATGGCACGAGCGTCGTTCACGGGGTTCTCGAGCGGAGCTGTCTTGTAGTTGGCGTTACCAATGACCAGCGCTACGCGCTCACTGGCAAGGACCGGCAGTGCGGTAAACAAGGCAACGACAAGAGCGAGTGCGCGCATCCATGCAAACTTACGTAGGGGTATCTCGCTAGCTTAACTAATCCCAAAAGTCCGCCGCAATGTAGGCAGCAGCCTACAAACTTCGGGGTGCGCACCTACAGACAGCACACAACGTCTACCGCATGCTGCCTCACATCAACTGACGGAGCGACGACGATGCGCGAGACATGGGAGCGGGACAGGGAAATCTTCGGGCAACTGCTGGTGGAGCTAGAGCAGCGCGGCGGCGATGCGTTTCTGGAAGAGTTGTTTCTGGAGCAGTTGGATTTGCGCGAGGAATGGCTTGATGAACCGAGTGTCAATTGACAGGTCGCGTTGACCTAATGTGTGACAACGCCGCCGATACAGAACACTAAAATCGTCGCGGCAGTGGCGCTCACCTAATTCTGCTTGGGGGATGGGCTGGGGGACGGGTGAAAGATCGCCAATATGAAAGTCTTGGGAAAACAAAGAGATGGGCGATAAGGATGGCGGAGAGGGTGGGATTCGAACCCACGTGGGACTATCGCCCCCAACCGATTTCGAGTCGGTGCCGTTATGGCCGCTTCGGTACCTCTCCATAAAACTAATTGTATCCGGTATTCGCCGCTGACTGCGCCATCGAGAGGGCGCAAGCCGGTATTCTATTCACAGCACCAGCCGCATACCGCGCAGTCTGAACGTGCTCCTGGCATTGGGACTGCCGTATCCGTGGTGCTAAATCCCTCGGTGCGCGAGCGCGCCTCGACCGTTCACCCGCCGCTCATTGGGCCAGGGACGGTCCGTTTGTCCGTTTCAGGGCCGTGACGGGTGCCCAGGAATATTGTTTGTGCTCGAAGCGCAGCCACTGCGCACGAGGGCGAGACAGGATACGCCGGTGTTGGTCGGGCGTCGAGAGGTGCGGATGCTCCCCGAGGGTTGTTTTGGGGCCGCCGTCCCGGTTGACCGGCATCCGCTATGTCATCTGCTGGATTATTCCGTATGGCATTCTGTAGTTCATTAACTGGTGCGTGCATGACAATCGCACCAACCGGTAAAATCCTCTCCTATTCTGGTGATGCCCACCTGTCGCGATGCTTGCACGTGTCTCCCGGGTCTTGCCGTTATTTGCCACGCCATCGTCTGTTAGCTCGCCGGTTCAGTCAGCGAGCTTGACGATCTCCTACGCCGTACCGGCGCTCGCGTGGTCTGATGTTCTGTCGAGGCGACTTTGATGTTTCGTTGGTTCGAGGCGCAGCTGAACCCGTTCCCGAGTGAGCATGCGGCACGCGCGCCGCAAGGGTTGGTGGCGTTCTGCTGGCACTATTCGCGCGATGCCGCGCCGTGGTTGATCGCGTTGTCGGTCCTGACGGCGCTGGTATCTGTAGGTGAGGTTGTTCTGTTTGGATTCCTCGGGAATGTCGTCGACTGGCTCGCAAATGAGGACTCAGACGGATTCCTCGAGCGGGAGCGCGGGACGTTGATTGGGATGGGCTTGATGATCCTGGTGGCTTTGCCTTTAGGCGTCGCGGTGCACTCTCTCATCCTGCATCAAACGTTGCTTGGCAATTACCCGATGATCGCCCGCTGGCAGATGCATCGGTATCTGTTACGCCAGAGTCTCAACTTCTTCGCAAATGAGTTTGCTGGCCGCGTTGCAACCAAGGTAATGCAGACTTCCCTGGCCGTACGTGAGTCGGTGATGAAGCTACTGGATGTATTTGTCTACGTTGCCGTGTACTTCATCTCGATGATCGTCATGGTGGCCGCCGCTGATGCGCGCCTTGTAGTGCCGCTGCTCATATGGATTGTCATCTACATGATTCTCATCGCGCACTTTGTACCGCAGCTTGCGCGCCTGTCGCAGCTGCAGGCTGACGCGCGTTCGCTGATGACGGGGCGCGTGGTGGACAGCTACACCAACATCACGACGGTCAAGCTGTTCTCCCATGCCGGGCGTGAGGAAATGTACGCCCGCGAAGGCATGGACGAATTCCTGCAGACGGTCCACCGCACCATGCGACCGACGACTGCTTTTCAAATTCTGATCTATCTGAATAATTGTGTGGTCGTGTTTGCCATCGCTGCACTCGGGATCAAGTTCTGGATGGAGGCTTCTGTCACGGTCGGTGCCGTGGCCGTCGCGACAGGGCTCGCCTTGCGACTAAACGGCATGTCCCAGTGGATCATGTGGGAGGTTGCGTCACTGTTTGAGCAAATTGGCGTCGTGCACGATGGCATGAACATGATGGTGCAGCCACATCAGGTCGTGGACAAGGACGACGCACATTCGATGGCCCGACCGCGTGGCCATATTCAGTTTGAGCATGTGCGCTTTCACTATGGCAAGGCGAGCGGCGTTATCGAGGACCTGAGCCTCGAGATTCAGCCGGGGCAGAAGGTTGGTATTGTCGGGCGCTCCGGTGCGGGCAAAACCACGTTAACCAACGTTTTGCTGCGTTTCTATAACCTGGAATCAGGTCAGATCCTAATTGATGGCATCGATGTGGCGTCGGTTACGCAGGACACCTTGCGCGCACAAATTGGTGTGGTTACCCAGGACACGTCGCTGTTGCACCGGTCGATTCGCGACAACATTGCATACGGAACTCCAGGCGTGAGCGATGCGGATATCGAACGGGCCGCGCGCCGGGCAAACGCGCTTGAGTTCGTTCAAGAGCTTGAGGATCAGCAAGGTCGCCGAGGGCTGGATGCACATGTCGGGGAACGTGGGGTCAAGCTGTCGGGTGGCCAGCGTCAACGGATTGCCATCGCGCGCGTATTTTTGAAGGATGCGCCGATCCTGGTACTGGATGAAGCAACGTCTGCGCTGGATTCGGAGGTGGAAGCTGCGATTCAGGAGAATCTGTTTGCGTTGATGGAAGGCAAGACGGTGATCGCTATTGCGCACAGGCTTTCTACCATCGCGAAACTCGACCGCCTGGTTGTACTGGACGAAGGCCGCGTCGTTGAGACGGGTTCGCATGAGGAGCTTTTGGGGGAGGACGGTCTGTACGCGAGTTTGTGGGCGCGCCAGTCCGGTGGATTCATTGACAGCGAGAAAGTCACTGAAGTCGCGGAGTAGTCACGGCTTGGCGTGGGCCACGAATGTCGTTACCGTATTTGTGGGCGCTGTTCATTTCTACCATCTGGCGCGTGCCGCACAAACGATGGTGTTGGCATACTCCACCGGCCAACCGCTCAGCATCTTGTCCGACGAACTGGCGGAAGCGACAGCGGTGGGTTGGGAAGAATATCGCGGCATGGGCGATGCACACTTTGCGTTCCTCAAGCCCGAGTCGGATGCCGCGGACCCGAGTTACGCAACCTGACAACCAACTGACCTGGAGTACGTATACGCATGGCTTCGTTCGACATGATTGTGGCGGGCGGTACCGTCGCTACCGCGGTGGACACGTTTGTCGCGGACGTTGGTATCAAAGATGGCCGCATCGCCGCGCTTGGTCACGACCTGGGCGACGCACACGAAGTTGTAGATGCCACGGACCAATGGGTCTTACCCGGTGGTGTAGAGGCGCATTGTCACATCGAGCAGGAGTCTTCGATGGGGCTGATGTGTGCTGACGATTACCAGAGTGGTTCTATCTCTGCCGCGTTTGGCGGCAATACGACGATAGTCCCGTTTGCCGCGCAGCATCGAGGCCAGAGTCTGCGCGATGTGGTCAAGACCTATCACGAGCGCGCCGAGCCAAAATCCGTCATCGACTACGCCTTCCATCTGATTGTGTCCGATGCCAACGAGACAGTGTTGGGACAGGAACTGCCTGCGTTGATCATTGACGGTTATACGTCTTTCAAGGTGTATATGACCTATGACCTGTTGAAGATTGACGACCGCCAGTTTCTGGATGTGCTGGCAACTGCACGCACCTACGGTGCGATGACCATGGTGCACGCGGAGAACAACGACGTCATTTCATGGATGAGTGACAAATTGTTGAGCGGTGGTCATGTCGCGCCCAAGTACCACGCCGTGAGTCACGCGCGCATCGCCGAGAGCGAGGCGTCGCATCGCGCAATACAACTGGCACGGCTGGTCGATTCTCCGCTGTTGATTGTGCACGTATCCACGCAGGAGGCCGCGGAGACCATTCGAGCGGCGCGTGACAAGGGCTTGAAGATCTACGGTGAGACCTGCCCGCAGTATCTGTTCCTGACAGCGCAGGATCTGGATCGCGATGGCATGGATGGCGCGATGTTCTGTTGTTCACCGCCTCCTCGTGATGAGGGGGACCAGGAAGCCATCTGGTTGGGATTGAAGAACGACACCTTCCAGGTGTTCTCGTCCGACCATGCGCCTTATCGGTTCGACGAAACCGGAAAGCTGCACGCCGGCCCCAATGCACCGTTCAAGAAGCTGGCCAATGGCGTTCCCGGGATCGAACTCAGAATGCCGCTCCTGTTCAGCGAAGGTGTGATGAAAGGGCGTATATCCGTGAACCAGTTTGTTGCACTAACCGCAACAAACGCCGCCAAGATTTATGGTTTGCATCCACGCAAAGGCAGCATCGCTGTTGGCGCCGATGCAGATCTGGCCGTCTGGGATCCAACCCGTGACGTGACGGTCACCTATGACATGCTGCACGACAACGTGGGCTACACGCCTTACGAGGGGCGGGAACTCAAGGGTTGGCCTGTCACCGTCATTAACCGCGGGCGGAAAATCATCGCGAACGGAGAATTGCAGGTCACACCAGGCAGCGGTGAATACCTGCGACGCGAACCGGGACATGAAGCCGCGCAGCCTGCAGGGCAGTTACCGAGCGAGATGAATACCAGCACAAATTTTGGCGCGAACGTGTTGCCAAAGCTTTAGGGGGAACGTCGTGACGCAACTGGTTCGCATCATCAATCCAAACTCGAACGCGGCCGTGACGGCCGGGATGTCAGAAGCTGTTGACTGTCTGCGCAGGACGGATGGCCCGCAGCTCGATTGTGTGACGATTGCAGAGGGACCGCTCGGCGTCGAGACCCTGCAGCACGTGATGCAAGTTGAACCGTTGTTGCGGGATGCGGTTGTCAATGACGCTGAAGCAGATGCTTTTGTTCTGGGGTGTTACAGCGATCCCGGTATTCACATCTGCAGGGAAGCCACCAAGAAGCCTGTGTTTGGCATTCAGGAAAGCTCTGCGTTGCTGGCGGTCTCGCGCGGTGGCGCCTTTGGCGTGATCTCTCTGTCGCCTGCTTCCGTCGAACGCCATATGCGGTATCTGCGCGCTTTGGGACTCGCATCGATGTGTGCGGGCGACCGGCCCGCTAATCTGTCGGTTGCGGAGAGCGAAGCGGGCGAGGGCACATTTGACGTGCTACGCGCGGTAGGCAGGCAATTGATCGAAGAGGACGGTGCCCGCAGCGTTGTGCTTGGCTGCACCGGAATGGCGAAGCATCGTGGCGCGCTGGAGGCAGCGCTTGGCGTGCCCGTGATTGAGCCGACCCAGGCCGCTGCCAGCATGGCGATCGGCGCGTTGGCCCTGAACTGGTAAAGCCTCTAACAGGCAGAGCGCCAACGGTTAGAGCGCCAACCGGGAGCGATCCACCACCAACGCGTAGAGCACTAACAGGCACGCCAATAACGGGCGCGCCAAGGTCATCAGGTGTTGTTGGTCTCCGCCGGTGGCAGTTCAACACCTGTTTGCGCAACGATTCGGCCATAGTGTTCTGTGCGCCGGTGGCGTGCGAAGTCGAAGATGGTTTGTTTACCAAACACGGTGTCATCCAGGTCGCACGCATGGGTGAACAACTCGTCGTCTTCCGTCATGGCCTTGGCCACCACTTCGCCGTCAGGATTCGCGATGATGGAGCCGGCGATGAGCGGGTGACCGTCTTCGTTGCCGGCTTTGGCGACGCTGACGACCCAGGTGCTGTTCTGATAGGCACCGGACTGCACGACCAGGTTGCTATGGAAAATCCGTTTCTCGGAACCCTCTGCATTCTTCTGTGAGTTCACCGACGGCGTGTTGTAGCCGAGCAGGATCATTTCTACACCTTGCAGGCCCATGACTCGGTAGGTCTCCGGCCAGCGTCTGTCATTGCAGATAGCCATGCCAAAGATGCCGTTTTGCGTGCGGAATACCGGGAAGCCGAGGTCACCCGGTTCGAAGTAGAATTTCTCGAGATGCTGATGAGAGCGGGTGTCGTCAACCTCCGAGTGGCCCGGCAGATGTACCTTGCGGTACTTGCCGATGATATTGGCATCCTTGTCCGTCAAGATGGTCGTGTTGAAATGGTGCCCATCAGGCGTCAGCTCGGCATAACCAAAACTCATGCCCATCCGCAGCTCCGCACTCAATTCGAACAGCGGGCGCGTGACGTCGTTGGGCATGGAGCGCTCGAACCACTGGTCAATCTCTTCGCGCTGGTCACTGAAATACCGGGGGAAGAACGTTGTCAACGTAAGCTCTGGATAGACGATCAGGTCGCTACCGCGCGCTTCACGCATCAGTGCCAGCATGCGCTCCACAACCGCGGTTCTGGATTCGTCCTTTTGGATAGCGCCCATCTGTGCGGCCGCGACGTTGACAATTCGCATTTGGTGTTTCCTCTGGCGGGTGATCAATGATGATGGCTTCGTGGTGGCACGGCCATGGAGGGCGCGCTTTCCACGACCAGTCCGCGTCGCACACGCTGACCGATCAACGCGCAGGCCTGCATGAACGCCTGCTCCGCTTCCGCGGCGCTCCACGCCCACATGGCCGGACTTTCGTTGACCTGTACACGCCAGTGCGCAAGCAAATAGACGGTGCCTACGCGCAACTCAACACTCCAGTCGTGCCAGGTGATGTCGGGCTGGTCGTCGTAGTTGAATTCCTGTTCCGCCAGGCGGCAATGATTACCGGTTGCCGGATCCACTGCCGTGGTATCGCTGAGTGCGAGGCTCCCGTTTATACAGGTATCCCAGCCCGTATGTACCTCCTCGGCGGACGAAAATACAGAATGCATGATCGCCTCTGGTGTGAGGGTAAAGGACAGTGGCGTGTTCCATTCGGGAGGATCAGATACATCCATAAAAGGTCTCGCAATGAGAATCAAAGGTTACGGGTTCTGGCAGCACGCCTCGCTCAGGCGAGTACGGGCTTGGTTTCATGTTTTGCTTCTTCTTCCGCGTCATCCAGGCTGATGTCAGCTTCGGCTTCCTCGAGTAACCATGCCCTCAGTTTTGCGCTGTTTTCGCTGTCGGTGCGCGACTCTGGAGAAACGAGATAGAAGGCTTCGTTTGCCGGTACTTTGACAGGAAAAGGCGCCACCAGGCGCCGATTGCGCATCATGTCGCGAGTGAGCGAACTGGCGCCAATCGCGACACCACCGCCCGCGGCGGCATATTCGAGCGCTACTGCCGAGGTATCGAACTGCACACCAGTATCGACGTCGATATCCGGCTCACCAACACATTCCAGCCAGCGTGCCCATCCCTCGTTATTGCCGAGCACGTGCAGCAGAGTGTGTCCGTTCAGGTCCGCCACCTCACGAAGTCCCGGCGCGCGCTCCAGCAGCGCGGGGGCGCACACGGGAAACAGCGTCTCGTGCGTCAGTCTGTTGGCGCTCAGGCCATTCCAGTTGCCACGTCCATAACGCACTTCCAACGACACCGCGTCCCACTCGGTTTCCGACAGCCAGACCGAGATATTCACGCGCAGGTCAATGTCCGGGTGCAGTGCCTGAAAGTGCGGTAGCTTGGGCGTCAACCAGTAGATCGCAAATGCCGGGTTGACCCGCAAAACCACGCGTTCGGACTTGCGATGCCCAAACAGCTCGGCCGTACCGCGGGCCAGCTGTTCAAATGCTTCCCCGACGGTCGCCAGGTACGCCTCGCCAGTGTCGGTTAACTGTAGCCGGCGTGGATGCCTGTGAAAAAGTGGTTCATGTAGATACTGCTCCAGCAGCCGCACCTGCTGGCTGACCGCCGATTGGGTGACGTGGAGTTCCTTGGCGGCCGCGGTGAAGCTCAGATGGCGTGCGGCCGCCTCAAACGCGCGCAGCCAGTTGGGCGGTGGTAAACGTCTGCGATTCCGTGGGCTCACTGTTGCTGCTCCCGGTACGTCATCACTGGCGCTTGGGCGGCATCACCGAAGCGCGACTATCAGGAGCAGAATGTTACTGTCTTCGCGCCCGTTTCGCCCAGGTATCGCGCAGGCTGACGATTCGGTTGAACGCGGGTGCACCCGGACGGCTGTCCATCTCATCAGCGAAGAAGTACCCGGTACGCTCAAACTGGAAGCGTGCACCGGCCGCGGCCTGCCCGACAAACGGCTCAACCTTGGCGTCACTGATGAGATGGATCGACTCATCGTTGATATCGTCCAGGTAGTCACCCGTATCCGCGCCGGGCATGGGGCTCTTGAACAGTCGGTCGTACAAACGCACGGGGACGGAGTGCGCGTGCCTTGCGGATACCCAGTGAATCGTGCCCTTGACCTTGCGGCCATCCACCGCATTGCCACCCCGCGACTCGGGATCGTGCCGGGCGTGGATCTCGATCACGTTACCTGCGTCGTCTTTGATGACGTCCGTGCACGTGACCAGATACGCGTAGCGCAGCCGGACTTCGCCGCCGGGGCGTAGCCGGAAGTATTTCCTGGGTGGGTCTTCCATGAAATCGGCGCGTTCAATGTAGATCTCGCGGGAGAACGGCACATCGTGGTTACCATGTTCCGGCTTCTGCGGGTGGTTGGGTACCGTAAATTGCTCGTCGTGGTCCTGCGGGAAAGTCGTGATGACCAGCTTGACCGGGTCCAACACCGCCATTGCCCTGGGCGCGCTCGCATCGAGGTCTTCGCGGATGCAGTTTTCGAGTACGCCGACCTCGATCATGTTTTCTTTGCGCGTAATGCCTACCCGCTGGCAGAAGTCACGGACGGCGGCTGGCGTGTAACCCCGGCGGCGCAAGGCGCTGATGGTCGGCATGCGTGGGTCATCCCAACCGTTGACATGACCGTCCTCCACCAAAGCCGTCAGCCGGCGTTTTGAGGTGACCGTAAAATCGAGATTGAGACGTGAGAACTCGAACTGTCGGGGCGGGTCGTCAAAACCAAGCGTCTTCAGGAACCAGTCGTATAACGGTCGATGGTCTTCAAACTCCAGCGTGCAAAGGGAGTGGGAAATCCCCTCGAATGCGTCGCTCAGGCAGTGTGTGAAGTCGTACATCGGGTAGATGCACCAGGCGTCTTTGGTCTGGTGATGCTCTTCTTTGCGGATGCGGTAGACCACCGGGTCTCGCATGTTGATATTGGGCGAGGCCATGTCAATCTTCGCACGCAGTACCCGCGCGCCGTCATCGAATTCGCCGGCCCGCATGCGTTTGAACAGGTCAAGATTCTCTTCGACGCTACGCGCCCGATGTGGGCTGTCCCTGCCGGGCTCGGTGAGGGTGCCGCGATATTCGCGCATCTGCTCGCCGCTCAGGTCACATACGTAGGCTTTGTCCAACTCAATCAGACGGACGGCGCATTCGTACAGGCGTTCGAAATAGTCCGACGCGTAAGTTTGCTGGTTGCCCCAGTCGAAGCCCAGCCAATGCACATCTTCCAGGATCGACTGCACGAACTCCGGGCTTTCGCGCGTCGGGTTGGTGTCATCAAAGCGCATGAAACAGCTGCCGCCGTACTCATCGGCGACGCCGAAGTTCAGGCAGATGGACTTCGCATGACCGATGTGCAGATAGCCGTTTGGTTCCGGCGGAAAGCGGGTGGTGACTTCGCGGGTACGGCCGGAGGCCAGGTCGGCATCAATAATCTGCTGGATGAAGTGTTTGGGCGTGAGGTTTTCCGACACGAAAAATTAACCAAAGTCTGCAATATTGCAACGCGTAAGTATGCCGTCAGGCGCCACTCCGTGGCCATATCGACAGCAGCTTGTAAGCGGGCGATTTGCCTGCTTGAACACACTATGATCGAAAAAACTACCGGGTAGGTCGCAAAATGTGACAAACAACACTCAGGGTATTGCGGTCCGATTGGTAAGCTCGGATTCATATCTTGCTCTCATGATGGCGTGGGCGCGAAGTTTTGGGCCCGGGAGCCGACCTTTCGGCCGGCGCTCGCGCGTGACCGCCTGACACCATGGCAAGACGACCAGAATCACAAGTCTTACGGAGCAATCGAAATGAGCCTTTCGATGGCACGTGCGGAGCCGGACACGGGTAACGGTTTCGTTAAATCGACGGGGGCGCGCATGAGAGAATATCGGGCTTATTCGCGTATCTGGGTCCAGTATCCCGCTGTGGCGCGGGTTCATGGCACGGAAGCAGTCATCGAAGCAACGGTCATTAACCTGAGTGGTAACGGCTTGCGTCTGCGCATGAATCAGAGTCATGACCTCGGTACACTGGTGAGTGTGACGATGCAGTGTGAAGCCTCGCACATTGTTTCGAGCGCTGAGGTTGTACGCGTCCATGAGGCCGACGGCGCCGACGCGTATGAGGTCGCGTGCCGTTTTGTTGACTGACCGGGTCTACCCCCAGGGCTCGTCTGAACTGCCCATGCCCGAACTCCCTGACCTTTCAGTTTACGTCGAACGGTTACGAGCGCTGACTGCCAGCCGCCGGCTCGAGCGCGTACAACTCATCAGTCCCTTTTTGCTGCGCAGCGTTGAACCGCCCATGAAGCGTGCCGAAGGGGTACGTGTCGAGCATGTAGAACGCCTCGGTAAGCGCATCGTCATCAGCCTGGAGGGGAATCTCCGTCTTGTCTTGCATCTGATGATCGCTGGTCGGCTGCGCTGGCGCGCGCCCGGCGTCAAGATCCCGAAACCGAACCTGATGGCCACCTTTACGTTTGAAACCGGGACGCTCCTGTTTACCGAGGCGTCGAAGAAGAAACGCGCGTCCTTGTATCTGGTCGCAGGTGACGACGGCATGGCCGAACATCAGCGTGGCGGGCTGGAAGTCCTGGAATGTGATGCAGCCACGTTCAAGCAGGCACTGGTCGCTGAAAACCATACGCTCAAGCGGGCGTTGACAGATCCGCGCATCTTGAGCGGCATTGGCAACGCCTACTCCGACGAAATACTGTGGGACGCGGAGCTCTCGCCGTTCAAGCAGACGCAGTCTTTGCCTGCCGAAGACCTTGAACGCCTGTACCAGTCCACTGTCACGGTACTGACGCGATTTACCAATGCTATCCGGGATGAGACCGGTGACGGTTTTCCGGAAAAGGTGACGGCTTTCAGACCCGATATGGCGGTGCATGGCAAGTACAAGGAGTCGTGCCCGCGCTGCGCGGCGCCAGTCCAGCGCATCGTATACGCAGCCAATGAAGCCAACTACTGCGTGCGCTGTCAGACCGGCGGCAAGCTGCTTGCGGACCGTGCCCTTTCACGTCTGCTCAAAGCCAATTGGCCCAAGACTCTGGAAGAACTGGAGTAGAGCGCGCGTTTGCCCGGTTGAATCAGTTCTTGAAGCCTACGGCCGTTCCACTGATGCCCGCGCCTCCGGGCCCGGGCCGATTGCCGGTAATCACCACTATGACCCCTTGCGCGGCATTACCCACAAAACGTCCTTTGGCTCTGCCAGTATCGCCACCACCAGTCATGACAATCCCGTTACTGTTCATGAACTTCATGATGTTGTCGGTTCCAGACATCGTGTAGCTGTTGTTGCCGCCACCCGGAAAGGTATTGGCCTGGACGGTGATTGCCAGAGTACCGGAACTGTTGCCGCTGAAATTGGTGACCATGGCATCACTCGAGAAACTGCCGGCCTCATTCGAAATGTTCACGTGCAACTGCGGGAACGAAAATGAGAACGTGGTCTGGCCAAGGGTTTTGACGTTCGGGACAGGTGTCGCGTTGCTGGCTGTCGCAAAGTGGAAGTTGCCAGCTGGTTTCAATTCGGTGTTGCCATCGAACACGCGGAAGTTGGAACCATATGTGCCCCAGCGTCCGCGGCTCACAACGACATCGGAGGTATGGTTGTTGAGCTGGCACTATTCAACCGCGTTCGAAACCTGCGAAACGTGCTGTGCCACATAACTAAATCCCCCCGTTAACTGGCAGAGTGTGTTGAGGCGCGCGGCTGGACAGATACGCGGCGCAGGGTGAATGCCGTGAATTAATCTGGCCGTCTGAAGTCCAAAACGAGTAAGCACAAACATTGGATGCCGTTACTAACGGGTCACAAGGAGAAAACATGAACAAGACTTTTCGCATCGGAGCGTTTGCTTTGACTGTGATCGCATTGTCGGGCTGCAACCAACTCACGAACAAAGACGGCGGAGCGTTGGTCGGCGGCGCATTGGGCGGACTGGTTGGCTCCACGATCGGCAGCGGCGATGGACGGATCGCGGCAGCGGTCGCCGGTGCGTTGCTGGGGGCTTACGTAGGCAGCAGCGTCGGTGAATCGATGGATGAGCTCGACAGACGGCGCGCATCCGATGCTTTGGAGACCTCGCCCACGGGCTCGAGTGTCGCCTGGACCAACCCTGATTCTGGAACGCGCTACCGGGTCACTCCAACCCGAACCTACTATGAAAGTGCCCAATCACCATGTCGTGAATTCACGACCGAAGCTTGGATCGAGGGCAAACGCGAGACGGTCAAAGGCACCGCGTGCAGGCAGGAAGACGGTAGCTGGCGCTCACAATAAGCGGGCGCCGAATCGACCGTACTATCGCTTTTTGGCCGCATAAACGTTGTTGTATTGCGACTAACCTCACAAAAACCACTGTTTTTTTTAGAATCAGGTGCGTTTGAGCCTAGAAAAACCAGGGTTTCGTGATTATGATTGCGCGGAACTCGAACATTATCGTTCGAGTTTCTTTGAACCAATACGCTAACACTTGGGGGGATTCGCGTACATGGCAAAAGCACCAGCTTCGAAAGCAGCACCCGCTGCTCGCAAGACAACAGCTATCAGGGAGCCGTACACCAAAACGCAGCTGTTGAATTCGTTGGCTGAAAATACGGGGCTCGCACGCAAGGACGTGGCCAACGTGCTCGACGAACTGTCGGTACTGATCGAGCGTCACGTGAAAAAGCGTGGCGCCGGCACGTTCACGTTTCCTGGATTGATGAAAATCAAAACAGTACGTAAGCCGGCAACCAAGGCTCGCAAGATGATCTCGCCTTTCACGAAAGAAGAGATCACCGTGGCAGCAAAGCCGGCCAAGACGGTTGTCAAGGTGCAGCCGTTGCGAGGTCTGAAGGTGATGGTCGAATAAGCGTCCGTTGCCGGGTGTGACCATCTGCGTCACAGCAACTTTGGAAAGCCCCGTCTGGTAAGTCAGCCGGGGCTTTTTTATAAGCGCAATGCGCGGCTTCAGATACCGCGCAGCAGTTCGTTGATACTGGTCTTCGCGCGGGTCCCCGCATCTACCTTCTTCACGATGACAGCACAGTAAAGGGAGTGGCTGCCGTCAGCTGCAGGCAGGTTGCCAGACACGACAACGGAGCCGGCCGGTACGCGACCGTAGAGAATCTCACCCGTTTCGCGATCGTAGATGCGCGTGCTTTGCCCGATGTAGACACCCATTGAGACGACCGAGCCCTCTTCGATGATAACGCCCTCCACAATCTCCGAGCGAGCGCCAATGAAGCAGTCGTCCTCGATGATGGTTGGCGATGCCTGCAGTGGCTCCAGAACGCCGCCGATGCCGACGCCGCCGGACAGATGAACGTTCTTGCCAACTTGCGCGCAACTGCCGACGGTAGCCCATGTATCCACCATCGTGCCGCTGTCCACGTAAGCGCCGAGGTTGACGTAGGAGGGCATCATCACCACGCCAGGTGCGATGTACGAACCACGCCTTGCCACGGCCGGTGGGACAACGCGGACGCCTGAGGCCTGATGCTGCTCTGCGCTGAAGCCGTGGAACTTGAGCGGAACTTTGTCGAAGTATTGGGCGGTACTGCCTGCGTCCATGACATAGTTGTCCGTGAGGCGGAATGACAACAACACAGCTTTTTTGGCCCACTCGTTGACTTGCCAGTCACCGTCGCGCTTTTCCGCAACCCTAAGCGTGCCGGCGTCCAACTGATTCATGACCTCATCGACGGCTTCGCGGACTTCCGCGCTGGCACTCGCGGGCGTGATATCTGCACGTTGCTCGAACGCTTGTTCGATAGCTGACTGAAGGTCGGACATGTCGTGTGTACTCCGGCTTTAGGTGATCATCGGGTGAGGGCGAGTGCGTGTAGTACGACGCGGGGGCGCAGTTTGGGCCAGCGACGGACGAAGAGCAACTGCATCATGCGCTCAAAAGCCAGTAGTCCCGGCGCCTTGAGAGAGCCGTGCGAGAGCCCAGACCACGTGCTCCCGGACCAACTCACTCGGATGACAGAGGCGGGCACGCAGGGCCGCCCGCGTGCGCACGTCGGATG
>MDTA01146399.1_pt1 | contig 14941 bp, 13 predicted proteins | sample 811151 | NCBI WGS metagenome assembly MDTA01 (sample SAMN05326648, study PRJNA326480) | marine metagenome | isolation source: seawater | place: Indian Ocean: South | collected 2010 | reverse complement strand
CAAAATCTCGCGTACCAGCAGGAGCCCCCGTCCTTTCCTGACGCTCCCTTGGAGACCGAGCCCAATCCTCCCACGGGACGCCCTCTCGAACTGGAGGAGTCCTTTAGAGACTTCCTCCTCAGCCTTGGCCTTCGCCATCTCTCGGCCGAGGAAATTATTGATCCTCACCGGGGCGTAATGGACGGAGTCGAGAATACGCTCCCACCCGTCAAACTCTGGGAAAAACTCTCCCCGACTCTGAAGGTTGCCGACGAACTTCGTGAGCGCCTTCAGACGCCCTTGTGCAGGATCACCTCAGGTTACCGAAGTCCCAGCTACAACGCCAAAGTCCCCGGAGCGGTCAAGGGTTCATACCACACCCGGAACCAGGCTCTGGACCTTGTCTATTTTTGTTCACCAAAAAAAGCTTTCGACACCGCTTTGCAATTACGCAGAGAGGGCTTTTTCCGAGGTGGCATTGGACTCTATCCGACCTTTATCCATCTCGACACCCGGGGATACGCCGCTACCTGGCGCAGGGTTTGACTTTCTCTTCTGAAGGTCTCCTATTCGGCGTTTGTTTCCGGCGCACCCAGCGAGTCCATACGGCTGCGCGCATCTGATTCCACGGCCTGCCAGAGCATTTCGACCGCCGTCCGAACCACCGACTTACTGACTTCAAGGTCGGCTGGCTCAGGCGGCCCACTCCCAAAGAGGTAAAATTTAATCTTAGGTTCCGTCCCGGATGGGCGGATTGCGAGGCGTCTTCCGTCTGCAAGAGTAAGCATGATCATCCCTGTCTTCGGAATACGGTCTCCTTCTTCATCGAAGATCTCCTCTTGACTGAAATCTTGGACTTTCACCACATCTATTCCATCAATGGACGATGGTGGATCGGTGGAATATGACTCTGCCAGACCAGCAATTTTGACTGCCCCCTCGGCGCCGTCCAATACTATGTGGGTGTTGAGCTCGTGATAGAAACCGAACTGCTGGTAAAGCTCATCTAGAAGATCCGTTATACACTTCCCCTTACTCATCGCAAAAGCAGCTAACTCAGCGAACATTACTACCGAGCCATTCCCATCCTTGTCCCGGACAAAGTCACTTCCGAGATATCCATAACTCTCCTCACCCCCAAACACGAAGAACCGGGAGTATTCCAGTCGCAGAGCCCGGGTTGTTTCTTCATCGAGAGAGCTGTAGTTTACCCGCTTCTCAGCAGGAACGGCTTCCTCATATTTGCGGAGCTTCTCTCCGATATATTTGAAGCCCGTCAATGTATTCACAACGCCGATTCCATAATGACGCGCAACAGCAGTTTGAAAATCGGTTGTAACAAACGTCTTAATAAGAGTCGCCCGGCTTCTATTCGACTCGGTTATTATACCTTTTTCACAGTAAGTTTTGATCCGATACCACGCCAGAAGAGTTCCAATCTGGTTGCCAGTGAGTAACTGCATGTCGCCCACGCTATTACGAACTGCCACTCCCATCCTGTCGCAGTCTGGATCTGTCCCGATCACCGCGTCTGCTCCGATCTCTTTTGCCAGCTTAATGGCTTTCTCCAGAGCCGCGGCATTCTCCGGGTTCGGAGACTCCACCGTAGGAAAGGCCCCGTCCTGCGAATCCTGCTCTGCCACTGTAAAGACCTCGAAGCCCAATTTTCGCAGCATCGGGACGACGATCCACCCTCCAGTTCCATGAAGGTTGGTATAGACCACCTTTGCCGGACGTCCCTCGAGCAGTTCCGGAGCCAGAAGATTCTTCTCCAATCTCAGCATGTATTGCTCGTCCATCTCCTTTCCGAGGGAGTAGACAGTGCCTCTCTCCGGCTCAGCAAGAGCCTCGTAGCTATCGCTCACGAGACTATTCACCTCTTCCATGATGCCGGCCGCATGAGGCTCCACGATCTGTCCCCCATCATTGTAGTAAGCCTTGAACCCATTGTCCTGCGCCGGGTTATGGCTCGCAGTCAGCACCACCCCGCCGTCTGCCCCCAGTTGTCGCAGCGCGAAAGAAAGTTCCGGCGTGGATCTGGGACCGTCAAAAACATAAGCATCACACCCCAGATCCGCGCACACATTCCCGCAATACCTACCAAATTCTGCAGAAAAATGGCGTGTGTCATGGGCAATCACAAAAACTGGCCTGCGGTGCTCTCCCGTATCATTCAGATTGTTCTTCAAGTAGGCGATAAAGCCACGGATCGCCCGGTTCAGATTATAGAAGTTCATTGTAGCCGTACCATGACAGGGCACCTCCGGCCGTTCTGAGGCACCCCGGCTACCTCGCTCTGCGGCGGTGACAACTCTTCCAATTGTCCGCCCCCTCATTCCACCCGTTCCGAAGGCTAATGTCCTGTAGAACCGGTCATTCAACTCTTCCCAATGCCCGCCTTTAACCAGCTCCGAAACCGTTTCCTCAGCGCTAGGATCGCTGCTACCGGCCAGAAGAAGGCCTATATTTTCCTCTGACTCCTCAAGAAGCCTGCCGGTTCTCGTGGCTTCTGCCAGCTCTATCCTCCAATTGCTCATCCGCGGAGAAGTATTGATGATCGTAAAATGATTCCAATCGTTTTAGCACTTTGATCCACAGGATTTCCGCAAATTTCCTGCATCCTCCCTGATACCGCGAAGATCAATCCCGGCACTCCCATGGTTGGCAAGATAGAAACTTCCGAGAACATCCGATCAACCCTGTCTTTGGGTGATACCGATTCATTCCGTCTTGTGGACGGTATCGGAGATGATCTACCCGGTATTTATGTTGACGAATTCGCTGGTCGGCGCCTGATCTCGACATCTTTTCCTGAACTTCTACCAGAGCTCAGAGACTGGGCTTCCAGCCTCGCTACGCCGGTAACCACATACTGGAAGCGACTTGATCAGAAGGACCGTAAATCACCGGCTCTGATATCCGGAACTCCCGTTGAGAACTCTTTCGAAATTTCGGAGCAGGGAGTTCGTTATCTCGTCAGCTTCCAATCCGGATACTCTCAAGGCATCTTTCTTGACCAGAGGGACAATCGAAGACGAGTGCGAGATCGCTGCCAAGCAGGCGACACCATACTCAACACCTTCGCTTACACAGGCGCTTTTTCCGTTTGTGCCGCCCTTGCAGGCGCCACCACAACCACCCTTGACCTTTCCCAACCTTACATCGATTGGGCACGCAGAAACATGGAGCTCAACGGCGTTGATCCATCCTCACAATACTTCTGTAAGGGCGATACCTTTCACTGGCTTCAGCGCTTCGCCAGACAGAAACGCCGCTTTACCGGAATCATCTTGGATCCTCCTACTTTTTCGAGGGATCAGAACGGAAAGGTGTTTCAAGCTGAGGACCACTATGGCCACCTGGTCTCGCTAGCAATCGCTTGTCTCTCGCCGAATGGATGGCTCCTTTGCACCACGAACTGTCAACGCCTTTCACGCACCGCGTTCAGCAGGATTGTAGAAGCTGCAATACCATCTGCATCTCGAACGTCTGAATTTCCAATGCCTCCCGATTTTACTGGGGATCAATACCTCAAGAGTATCCTTGTGGAGATCTAGCAGACACGTGGGCGCAATATCCGACCTCGGAACACAGCGCCTGCTGACTCCAACTTGCCGCATGAGGCCTATTCCAGACCGCGCTCCTCGTTATCAGGAATCTCCACATCAGGCTCCGGAATCTGATCGAGACGAAACTTGAATCGGTTCTGCTGGAGCATCACATCGAGCCGCTCTCGAATATCCTGCGGCGCCGCTGCCTTGTCTTGATCATTATCCCATGGCCCTTCAAAGACGATCTCCCCCTCCACATCTCTGACGGTAACTTCCTTTCCACCATCCGTCGTTTTTAGAACGACACTTCCGTGCTCATCCACGAACTTGACGCTGCTCGAGGATTTAAAGTTAAAGTTGAATGCTCCACCCTCGCCATTTCCTCTCTGGAGGTCATCGAAAAGATCGAAATCAAGCTTGAACCCTCCTCCCCCGCGTTCCATCTCCCGCAGCTGCTTCTCAAATCTCTTCATATGACCTTCCAGCTCTCGCTGAAAGTCTTCGCCTCCACCCGGAATGAAATCGCCGAGGCCACCTGGCAGTTCGGGAAGGTCTCCAAACGGAAATCCAAAAGGCTGATCGCCTCGTGGGTTGCCACGCGGCACCTCCGGGTCGCCCTTCGGACGCTCCGCCATTTCTACCTCCCGCTCTCCCTTTCCTCCCTGAACGATCACCTGCAAATTCACCTTGTCGCCGGGTCTGTGCCCCTGAATCGCTGCCCGCAGGTCCTGCTGACTGGAAACCGCCTTTCCTTCAACTGCGAGCAGAATATCGTGCTGGCGCAACCCCGCCTTTGAAGCCGGACTATCCGGAGCCACATAGTCAAGGACTACCCCTTCCTCCACATCCAGATGGATCCGAAGAGTCTCACTAACTGGCTTCGTCAGAACTCCGAGCCAGGCTGCTTTTCCATGCTCTTCCTGCGGCAACATCTCAGCAGCACCCTCCGCGCCTCCTTCTTTAATCCCGTTGTCAACCTGTCCGGCAGGCACGCGCCGCTTGTCTGAATCAAGAGACTTGGGTCGCTCGATACCGAACAGCGAGGAACCGCAGAGCATAACCGAAAACGAAATAAGAATTGGAGCCTTCATGTATGATAGATTGTGTCTGGTGTAGGCAGCGTCATCCGCGCAGCCTCTTGTTTAATTCACTGTCAAAAATCGATCACGAGAATAATTCAGGAATTGCCCTAGGGCTATCTGAGCCACGCCTTACCAAATCATGGGGGCGAAGCATCACAGAGAACCTCTTCGTCGACTCAGGAAGTCCTCTTTCTTGTACACACGATGCTGAAAAGGGTAGGTTCAAAGGCGCTCTTTTGCCAACCAGGAACCTGCCTCTGGACGATTTCTTCATCAGTCTGTCGGAGCTGGCACCAACCGGTAGTTCACGGAGGGCACCTCAAGATGGAATTCTTCTCCTCCCGGACTCGAAAACATCACCCGGTCGACAAGATCCACCCGCATCAGCCGTAGTGGCATTGCCCCATTGGGAATAATCACGTTTCTCTCCGTTGCGTCAACGATTGTCCTCTTTGCGGTCTTGGGTGCCAACTCAATGGTTTGCACTGTGCCGGGCGGGAGCGTCACTCCCGGCGCCTTACTGCTTTTGTCATTATCCAGACGATTACTCGAGATCTCGGTCGGAAGTGGCTCAGGAATTAGCACCATGCCCGCAACCGCACCCAGCAGTGCCATCCCTGCAACCGCTGCCCAAAGAGGCTTTCCGCTCTTTTGTTCCTGTGGCACACACTTTTCTTCAGCCCGGGGAAAAGGAACCACCTTGGCCTCCTCATCCTGCCAGGAAACATCCTTCCACCCCTCCATTGCAGCCTCCATCCTGCTGATCATCCCCTCAGGCATACTCCCCGGGGCCATGCGCTCGAGCTCAGCTTCCATCTTCTGCAACTCCGGGTCCATTTTACTATTTGTGATCGGGAACAATCCCAATATCGGGCTTTATCTGGGTTGTCTTCACCTACAGATCTCCCCGGAATCTCGCACCGGAGAGCTTCTTTTTTAGTGCGTCAATACCATAGCGATACCGGGAGGCCACCGTGTTCATTGAAATCTCTAAAATATCACCAATCTCAGCAAATGTCTGCCCTCCCCATATTTTCATCAGAATGACCTCCGAAAACTTACCCGGAAGCCCTTTCAAGGCTGCTTCCAGCAGGACCCGCCGCTCATCGTCATACCCCGCGCACTCAAACCAATCCTCGTCCGGGCCGTCTTGAAGGGCACGATCTTCAACGACAATATCCTCCCTCCGTTTCCTCCGGTCATTTCGCCGTCCAAGATCAATGGCCTCTCTTCGGATCTGGGTATAAAGAAATGGCATCCAGGCCTTCTGCCCACCAACGAAACTGCGTTCCTCCACCTTTCGAGCCAGCTTGACCAGAGCCTCTTGAAGAACATCCTCGGCATCTTCCGGTCGTCGCGTCTGCTGACGCGCGAACAGAAGCAGTCTGGACCCGTTTTCACGGAGCCACTCCCGCCAGTAGGAGCTCTCTTCCTTCCTCACATACATACCAACATGGTTCATGGATTGCTGTATACTAGCTGATACTCTTTGACTTCTCAACCTCTCTCTCAGCTTTCGCAAGCCATTTTCCGGTTGGAGACCCTTCCGTTGCGATCAGATCTCCGGGCGACCCCACGGCGACAACCTCGCCCCCGTGCCGCCCCCCTCCCGGCCCTAGGTCAATAACCCAATCCGAAGCTGCCACTATCTCCATATTATGCTCAATCACCACCACTGAGTGTCCCGCATCCCTCAGACGCTGCAGTACTCCGAGCAGAACTACCACATCATCATGGTGCAATCCGGTCGTAGGTTCATCGAGAAGATAAAGCACTCCTTCCTGAGAAGTCTTGGCGAGTTCTGCCGCTAATTTAATACGCTGAGCTTCTCCTCCAGACAACGTATTCGCTGACTGCCCTAGTCTGAGATAACCCAGTCCCACCTCGCAGAGAGCCGACAGCAAGGGGCTTAGTCTTGGCACTTTTTTAAAGAACTCTGCAGCTTCTTCTGCGGTCAAATCCAGGATATCAGCAATACTGCGGCCTTTGTAGGTCACCTCCAAAGTCTCTCGATTATATCGCCTTCCACCACAAGAGTCACAGGAGACGAAGGCATCATTAAGAAAATGCATATCGATCCGTAGCGCACCTCCTCCCTGGCATCTTTCGCACCGTCCTCCCTTTATATTAAAACTGAAACGACCTGCACTGTAGCCTCTCTGCCGAGAGAGAGGAAGCTGGGCGAACAAGGCTCTGATATGATCAAATGCACCGGTATATGTCGCAGGATTAGAGCGGGGAGAGCGCCCCAGTGGAGCCTGATCAACAACCACCAGTCGGCCGATATATTCAACACCCTCAACTCGGTCATGATCACCTGGAGCTGCTTTGGCACCCTGCAAGGTTCTTGCCAATGACCGTTTCAGAATGTTGTCCACCAGCGTGGACTTCCCACTCCCACTCGGCCCAGTCACAGCCACCAGCATTCCCAAGGGAATTTCCACATCCACATTTTTCAAATTATGTTCCCGGGCTCCCCTCACACTGATGCGCCTTTCAACTCCCAGAGGATTTCCTGCGCGAGTACTCTTAACCAAATACCGCCCAATGCCCCGCAACCAGCGACCCGTAGGCGAATTTTCCTCCGCCATCACATCCTCAAGACTCCCCGCCGCAATGAGCTCACCACCGTGCATGCCAGCACCAGGTCCCAACTCAATAATGTGATCCGCGGACCGGATCATATCCTCATCATGCTCGACCACGACGATCGTGTTGCCCAGATCCCTCAACGACTCCAAGGCTCCAATCAAGCGGGCATTATCCTCCGGATGAAGTCCAATGCTTGGTTCATCAAGGACATAAAGGACTCCCGAGAGTCCTGCTCCCAGCTGAGTGGCCAGTCTGATACGCTGGAACTCTCCCCCCGACAGGGTCGACGCACTCCGGTCGAGCGCGAGGTATCCCAGCCCGACCTCCCGCAGAAAGCGCAATCTTCGACAGATTTCCTCCACGATCGGGCGCACCGCTCCCTCACGGTCATCCGGGATTTTTAACTTTTCCATCCATTCGGCAGCTTCCTCGATCGGAAGCTCACAGAATTGATCGATCCCAAGCATGCACCCCTTTCCTCTATTTTCCAATTTCACGGCAAGAAACTCCTTCCGTAAACGCCGCCCATGACATGCCTGACAACTACGGGTTGTCATAAAACGCCCCATGTGCGCTCTCATGGAATCACTTCCCGTCTCCTCATGTAATCGCTCGACGTCCCGACATATCCCGTGGAATTCGATTTCTTTCGAAAAAACTCTTCCTCTGGACTGCAACCGCACCGGAATCTTCATTCCTCCGGTACCGTAGAACAGCGCATTCCGGAATGTCTCAGGCAAATCATCAAAGGGAATATCGACAGACACCCCAAAGTATTTAGCCAATCCCTCTACTCTCTCCTTTTGCCAGCTCGTATCCTTCCCCCCTTTTTTAGGCAGCTTGACCGCACCATCACTCAACCACTTCTCCCGATCAGGAACAACGAGATCGGGATCACAGAATTGCTCACTTCCGAGTCCATGACATGTCCTGCAGGCACCCTTGGGACTGTTAAAGGAAAAGTGCCGCGGACTCAATTCAGGCACTTCGAAGCCCGTCCTAGGATTACGGAAACTCGTCAGAAACGATATATCCTCCCACTCTCCTGACTCGGACATCTGCAGTGATGCAATAGCCTCCGCGCCACAAATCCTTAAGGCCGTTTCAACCGAGTCTGCCAATCTGCTGTCAACTCCTTCACGTATTACCAGTCGATCCACCACTACCTCAATTTTATCGATTTGAGTTTCCCCTGCCGTCGACCAGCGCGCTTCTGCCTCCTCCACCTCAAGAAGAGCGCCGTTTACTCTCATCCGAACAAATCCCTGTCGCTGCAGATCTGCAACAAGGGCCGGCATGTCCATTGCAGCCTCCGGATCGATCGGAGACAGCAGGACAACCTTTGTCCCTTTTGGTTTATCCATCAGGCTCTGCACGACGTCTGCGGGCATCATACGCTCCAGTGGCTCTCCGGTTTCCGGATCATGAGGAACTCCGATGGCTGCATATAGAACACGAAGATAATCGTGAATTTCCGTGGCGGTCGCGATAATCGAGCGCGGATTGGCACCAGCTCCACGCTGCTCGATCGCAATTGCCGGGCTGAGTCCTTCGATCGCATCTACCTCAGGCTTGTCCAGCTGATCGAGAAACTGCCGCGCATAAGTGCTGAGACTCTCAACGTAGCGTCTCTGGCCCTCGGCGTACAGAGTATGAAAAGCGAGGCTTGATTTACCGCTACCGCTCAATCCTGTGACTACAACAAGCTTTCCCCTTGGAATATCGAGATCGATATTTCGAAGGTTATGCTGCCGTGCTCCTCGGATTCGAATCGCATCCACAGGAACATTCTTGTCCACGAATTCAAAAAGCTGAATACCGAAATCGACCTTCGACATTCACCCTCCAACCTTCATCATCGAGCCGTGCTGCAACTTCTGGACAGCTTTCTTTCCCCCGACCAACCCTCCTTGAAGGTCTGTGGAGTGACAACCCGGGATGATGCGAATGAACTCGCTCGATTGGGCGTATCCGCCCTCGGCATCAATTTCTGGCCCGAAAGCAGGCGCTATTGCACTCCTGACCACGCACGTCACTTTCTTCCCTCCCTCAGTGATCGAATCCTCAGGGTGGGGGTTTTCGTCAATGCGGACCCGGATCTTCCCCGCAGACTTCAGGATGAAGGATTGATTGATGTCGCACAGTTTCATGGTGATGAGGATTATTTTTACTGTGAAAGATATTCCCGGGAAGGCCTGCCCTTTTTCAAGGCGATCGGAGTTGGGGATCAATCTGACGTCCCCTCAGCCCTCCAATACAACGCTACGGCTCTCCTCCTTGATGCTCACGCTCCGGGCGTCTATGGGGGCACTGGACGAACCATCGACTGGAACACCGCAGCTAGTTTCGTGGAAGAACAATCGGCTCCTCCCATCATTCTCGCCGGGGGCATTACTGCGGACAACGCCGCTGAGGCGCTGCTAACCAGCCAGCCCTGCGCCCTCGATATCGCCTCGGGAGCGGAATCTTCCCCGGGAATCAAGGATTTCGGGAAAATCGCATCTCTTCTGGAGGTTCTTCGTTCTCCACCACAATAAAGTAGATTAGTTGCGGTAATACGAGCAAACCTGTAGAAAGAGCATCTCCAGCGATGCGTGGAAATCCAACTCTTCAAATCGGAGTTCTCACTCTGGCCATGGCCCTGATGGCAGCCTTGGTAACCTACGTCCTGCGAGATGCTGGTGGGACCGAATCAGCAGTGATGGATTCCAAGGATTTCTCTGAACTCAATACAGTTTCCACCCTGCTGAGCGTAACTCTCTCTGCGCCCGCAACATCCCTTTCTCTCACGGAGCCCTCAGGCCAAATCATCCAGATCTCACCCGGGGCTGATCTGGAGATAGAGCGGGAAGTTGAGCTTACGCTCCAGGATGCAGTATGGAGCGCACTTCTTTCCGTGACATGGCAGGACCCCTCACACCGGCAGTTCGTCCGCCTGGACTTCGAACCCGACAATCTAAAGAGCGCTCATGTTCTCCTCGACTTCAGAGGTAATACCGAACGCTATCCTGTCACTGCTGATTTCGATACCCGGGCTCAATGATTCATTTAGTGCATTTGACTCTTGGAAACAGAAACCCATAGCGAGCACGACTGCTGTGCGCACCACGATAATCACCATGAGCTGGTTATCAGTAACGTCGAGGTTTCCTACGGATCTGTAGCTGCCCTCAGGGATATTTCGATGGCTACTTCCTGCGGAAACCGGGTAGCATTAATTGGACCTAATGGCGCTGGAAAGTCGACTCTATTGAAGGCCATCGCTGGCTTGGTCCCAAGACGACGAGGGAACATCCAATGGCGTGGCACAGCCGTGAAAAAGTGGTCCCGCGAGTTCGCTTATCTTCCCCAGCGGGAGGAAGTCGACTGGGATTTCCCCATCACCGTGAGCGGTCTGGTCGAAATGGGAAGATACCCCCACCTTGGACTGTGGAAACGTTATACAGCTAAAGACCATGAAGCCGTTGAGAACGCCCTCCACACTTTGGGTATTACTGATCTTCGTGACCGTCAGATCTGCGAGCTCTCGGGAGGACAGCAGCAAAGGGCCTTTCTCGCCCGGGCACTCGCTCAGGAAGCCCATGTCCTCCTTCTTGATGAACCCTTTACTGGTCTGGATCGAAATGCCTCCGAATCTCTTGCCTGCCTGCTTGCTGAACTCTCCGGAGAAGGTCGCCTCATCCTTGCCTCCCACCACGATCTCGACTCCGCACCCCAACTCTTCAATGAGTGTCTCCTGCTCAATCTATCCCAGCATGATTTCGGGCCTACCTCCAGAGTCCTGACCAGCTCGGCTATTGAGAAGGCTTTCCAACAGAGTCCTCCCGGCCTCAACGATTGAACAAAGTAATTCCTGCCAGTGTTTACTCCCTTCCATGACCCCTTTTTTCAGCGCGCCCTCCTTGCTGGACTTCTGATCGGATTCACAAATGGATTCTTCAGCGGGTTCGTAGTCCTGCGCCGCACTGCGCTTTCAGTAAGCGCTCTCTCACATACGATGCTTCCTGGAATCGCGCTAGGCATTCTGATCACGGGAACTCTGACTCAGGCTAATGCCTTTATTGGAGCTCTAACCGCCGCTCTGTTTGTTGGGCTTGGTTCTGTGGTTGTCTCACGAACCTCAAGGATAGACCAGGGCACAGCTCTCGCCATTCTCTACACGACTGCATTTGCCCTCGGAGTGGCCGCCCTGAAGTATCTTGGAAATTATGGTGACCTGCAGCATTGGCTCTTTGGAGACATTCGACTGGTGAGCTCTAATGACCTCTGGCTCGCCTTTGCTATCGGATCAGTCATTCTTCTCGGGTCCTGTATCTTTTTCCGCCCCCTTCTGCTGACTCTCTTTGAATCAAGTATCGCATCCGCTCAGGGCGTTCCGGTACGCGCAATGAACTATCTGCTTTTTCTCATGCTCATCCTTGCCCTGGTCACTTCTCTTCAGGCTGTGGGATGCGTTCTCAGTGTTGGCCTCCTGGTTGCGCCGGGTGCCACAATGTCTCTTCTGACCAACCGTACTACCGTCCTGTTCTGGGGTGGCGGCATACTTGGGGCGGCCGGATCAGTGGTCGCTCTTCTCTGTGCCTACTGGATTGATATTCCAGCTGGACCAGCAATTGTAATCGTTCTCGGAACCGCGTTCCTCCTCGCATTCCTGCTTTCTCCAAAATACGGCCTTCTGAACGGCACTCGTCGCTCCTGACCCAATACTAACTCCCCTAAGTCTTCTGCAATGAGTGCCTTTCTTGTCTTCCTTGGCGGTGGCCTTGGTGCCCTCTCCCGGTGGGGTCTCTCGGCGGGCTTGGAAAAACTCACGAACCGCACGGCTCTGCATCAATTTCCGCTGGGTACCCTTGCCTGTAACCTGCTGGGGTGCTTCTTGATTGGGTGTGTTTTAGGACACTTCGCCCAGAAAACCCCCCTCTGGGTAACGCCTCTTCTGATCACAGGATTTCTCGGCGGATTTACTACGTTCTCGACCTTTGGCCGCGATACCGTCTCTGCGATCCAGGACGGGCTGACGCTCATTGCCATCCTGAATATTCTTCTCTCTGTTATTCTCGGATTACTCGCAGTGTGGGCCGGCCTGAGACTTTGCGCTCCTGCCGTAACGCCTGCCGACTAGGAGAGTGGGTCACCTTACCTCTGGAGGAGAATTTCGCTCCCACGCACAACAAGGTCGACTCGCCCTTGCAAGGTCTGGTCAAGGAAAGGGGTATTGATACTCTTTGATCGCATGAACTCACGGCTGAAAGTCGTTTCTCCACCCGGGTCAAATACAATCAGCTCCGCCGGTTTACTTTCCTCTACCGGAACAACCTCGAGCCCCATCATGCGCCTGGGCTCTGCCGAGTATCGTTTTACGATGAGATCCCAGCCAATCTGGCCGCTGGTAACAAACCGATCATGCAGCGACACCAACGCTGTCTCAAGACCGGTAATTCCATTCGGCGCAGAGACGAAATCCTGCTCTTTCTCAAATTTGCTGTGAGGCGCATGGTCCGTAGCAATCAGATCAAAGACCCCTTCTTTTAATCCCTCCAGGAGAGCCGCATTATCCTCCGCTGTTCGTAGCGGAGGATTCATCTTATAGTGGGTATCGTAGTCTCCGATATCTTGCTCATTAAACATCAGGTGATGTGGTGACACCTCCGCAGTAACTTCCGCTCCCATCTGTTTCCACCATCGGATCGTCTCCATTCCAATTGCGGAGGAAACATGCTGAATATGAATTCGCGCTCCAGCAGCGTACGCCAGCCGGATGTCCCGGTCCATGCAGATTTCTTCGCTGCAAGCCGGGCTTCCCTTAATCCCAAGCTGATAACTGACCTTCCCCTCATTAAGAGCCCGGGGGCCACTCAACTCAGCAACCTCACAATGACTGGCAAAGAACATCCCAAAAGGAGTCGCGTATTCCATGGCGTTCTTCAGAACTGCAGGATTGGCAACAGGGTCTCCATCATCGGTCAGCATGACCACACCGAGTTGGCGCATTCCATCTATTCCAGAGAGCTCGCTTCCTGCCCTGTCCTTGGTGATACAACCCGAGGTATAAACTGGAATCCGGCTCACATCCCGAGCTCTCTCAAGAATAGAGCGGACCACCGCGGGAGAATCAATTGCCGGTGAGGTGTTTGGCATCATGACGACTCCCGTCACTCCCCCGTTGATAGCGGCCTCAGTTCCATGGGCGATGTCCTCCTTATACTCCTGGCCAGGCTCCCGGAAATGCACGTGTGCATCAAACATCGCCGGGGCGACAATCTTTTCTTCAGCATTAATGACCTGAGTGTCTGGAGGAGCACCCAGATCTTCTCCCACCGCCGCGATGACTCCATCCTCGATCAGGACGTCACCTGCAGTCAGGGGGCCTTCCTCTGCCGCGATTTTCCCTCCCTTGATGAATAATCTCATGGCTTCAACTTTATATGTGCCCCTGATCGGTATCCTGCAAATCGGTCTGGGGCTTGAGCGAATAGAGAACTGCCATCCTCGCTGCGATTCCATTCTCCACTTGCTGGTTGATGAGACTTCGCTCGTAGTCCATTACCTCATGACATAATTCGACCCCACGATTTACCGGGCCAGGGTGCATCACATATACTCCCTCACCCCGAATCCGATCAAGACGTTCACTGGTGATCCCATAGACCCGGTGGTATTCCTGCACCCCCGGAAAATACTGGGCGTCCTGCCTCTCCATCTGAACCCGGAGAAGGTAGACCGTATCCGGCTTCCAGCGCAAAGCCTCATCAAAGTCGGTAAACCTCCGTATCTCCTCCGGGCCTGACAGGGGGAGGAGAGAGCCTGGCCCAAGAAAACCCACCTCTACTCCCAGTTTTAACAGAAGCCTACTTGTAGAGCGCGCCACCCTGCTATGCAGAATATCGCCAGCAATGAGAACCTTACGCCCCGCCAAATCGGGAAATACCTCCCGCAGAGTGAAGGCATCAAGAAGCGCCTGAGTCGGATGAGCATGTGCCCCGTCTCCAGCATTGATTACTGACGCCCTTGTCTGCCGGGCAATGGCCTGCGGTAATCCCGACATTTTGTGTCGGACCACAATATAATCTGCCCGCATCGCCTGTAAGGTATCCACCGTATCCTTGACCGTTTCGCCCTTGGTAACAGAGGAATGCGGCACATCGAGATCGATCACATCCGCGGAGAGCCTCTTGGCGGCAACCTCAAAGGAGGAGAGCGTCCGCGTGCTCGGCTCGTAGAAGAGCATCAGGACTGATTTCCCCTTAAGGGCAGGCACCTTTTTGACCGAGCGGGTGAACAACTCCTTGAACGGAGTCGCTTGGTCCAGCAAAAGGTCTACCTCCTCTCGAGTTAACGAGGCGATATCGAGGAAGTCCTTGCGCGCCATCCGCTATGGGGTCGATACCAGTTCTACCGCGTCTCCGCCATCAGTTTTTTTCAGTCGGACAATCACGTGGTCCATCCGGGCTGTTTCGAGGATCACCCCTGAAAAATCAGGCTGGATCGGAATCTCCCGGTGACCTCGATCGATAAGAACCGCCAATTGAATACGAGCAGGACGCCCATAATCAGTCAGGGCATCAAGCGCAGCACGGATTGTCCGCCCCGTAAAAAGAACATCGTCAACGAGGACAATATGGGCCCCGTCCACCTGGAACGGAATGTCGCTGCTTTGCAGCTTGGGATTTTCAGCAAGATGGGAGAGATCATCCCGATAAAGGGAAATGTCCAGAACCCCGTAGTCATGCTCAATCT
>MDTA01134007.1_pt1 | contig 14943 bp, 15 predicted proteins | sample 811151 | NCBI WGS metagenome assembly MDTA01 (sample SAMN05326648, study PRJNA326480) | marine metagenome | isolation source: seawater | place: Indian Ocean: South | collected 2010 | reverse complement strand
TGGTGGAATTGGTAGACACAAGGGATTTAAAATCCCTCGAAGGCAACTTCGTGCCGGTTCAAGTCCGGCTCTGGGCACCACGATAAACTGATTCAAAAACTACTTATCATGATTTATTTACATATTGGAAGACATAAAACAGGAACAACTTCCATTCAATATTTTTTAAGAGATAATCAAGATTTTCTTGATAATCATAATTTAATATATGTTACTGATGAGAAAGGATTAGCATTTCATGAGGGTCCTCGGATTCTAAAAAATGTGGTTGAAAATGACAACAAAGAAATTGAAAGCATTAGGAAGTCTTTTGAAAAAATTGTAACGAAAAAAAATAAAGATTTTATATTTTCATCAGAGTCGTTTCAAAACTCCAACCCAGAACTGGTTTATCATTTATTTAAAGATATTGGGCATGAAATAAATATTATTTCCTATTTCAGAGAGCCAATTTCCTATTTTATATCATCTTATAAGCAGAGAATCCAAAATACTGACTTAATTTTTAAGTTTTCTGATTATATAAATAAACAAGAGAATTTGACTAAATACATAGATTTTTATGAAAATTGGATTAAATATTTTCCAAGCTTTACTGCAAGAAATTTTAGTAGAAAAAATCTTAAAAATAGTGATTTAATTTATGATTTTATGAAAATTCTTTTACCAAAATTGGAGTATCAAGAATTACCTGAGAAAAGCGAAATTGCGAATCGGTCTTTGAGTGATTTTGGATTGCTTTTCAAACTTGTTTTTAATAATTTATTGAAATTAAACATGGTTTCTATAAAAAAACCAGGGCAATTTTATAACTATCTTCCAGAGATGTTTACAGATCATTCATTTTTAGATGTAAAGAACTTTTACCTAACTAAAGATAATTATGAAAAAGTTATTTCTATGTCTGAACAGGCTTTCAATTTTGAAAAATTTTTCCCTGAGTGCAACTTTAAATTAAAAATATCTGATCTAGAATCAAACAGAAACTTTAGAGGAGAGTTCATTGAAATAACTCTTGATGCATTAAACTCACTTGAAAGAAAGGGCTTTATTGAAATTAATAAAAACATTTTGAATTCTGATCTAAGTAAAATTTTTAGAGAATATCTTCAATAAATAGTTTATTTAAGAATCAGCCAACCTATAAACTCAATTCCTGAGTCTTGCTATTTAAATATTTCGTATATTTTTAGAATCTTAGGCATGATATAACTTGTATCAAAATATTCTTTTTTAAGACTTTTTTGATTAATTTTTAGATCAATATCATATTTTTCTTCAACTTCAGCATTTTGATCACCAAAGACATGATTTAAATAATTTATAGATTCATTATCAAAATAATAATCCTTTTTAGGCAACTTTATTTTTTTAATCTCATCAAGGAATGCTTTTCTTTTTGTACGTGCTATTTTATATTTTTGATTAAACTTGTTTAAGGCCAAAATCATCTCAATAGAGAGAGACTGGTTATATTGTTTTACCTCATTGAAAAGACTAAAATCAAGATTGCTGTCAACAATATTTAAAAAGTTCTTTTCTAAACTTCCAATGCATAATTTCTTAAAGTCATATACTTTTAAGGATTTTTCTCCAAAAATCTCACACCAATTGGCTATTGATTCTTTGTAATTAAGGAGTTTGCGTTTTTTAAAATTAACAAACGCAGATTTATTGTTCTTTGAATAAATAGTGAACAAGTTAGAATCATTTAAGAATTCATAATTTTTTCCAGATTTAACGCCAGAAGAAAATCTTGATAGCAAAATCTCATTTTGTGGCCTTAGGACTAATATTATTTCAAAATCTGTGAACCCAAAGTTTATGAGAAGTTTTTTTAGATTTCGTATATCATTTTTGTCTAGTCTTGACTGCAAATGCTCTGAAGAAATAATAAATGTTTTATCTTTTTTTTCTTTTGACCACTTAGCATTTTTTATCTCATGTCGGAACTCTTCTTCCATTTTGTCTAAAGCTTTGATGGCGTCCTCTTTTTTTTCCATACCATGAAAATTCATAAAAGCCTGTAAAAATTTTTCTTTGTTTAGAATTCTTGTAAGTCCTATATTGTTAATCTTCCCTAAAGACTTGGTAATTTTGTAGTTCTCTTTCAATAATTGCTCTTCATTTGCATAAAGAAATTGTTGGATAGATGTAGTCGCAGTCTTTTCTAAGCCAATATGCAAAATACATTTTAGGCGTTTATTTAATAATCTTGCCTTGAGCTGCTTTATAATATTCAGAATGGATATTATACACATTCATGGTTTCAAGTGTGCAGGAACAACTTTGGAGAAGATCTTGTTTAGAGAGTATCCAGATTTACTTAGAGTTGAAAACTCTCATGGAGGCAAAAGATTATTTTATGAAGATATTTCTCCAGAGCTACTCTCAGTTGGTGCAATTTCATCCCATCTTCTTGCACCCCAAAAAGAAAGTTCATCACTTCAAATATCGCTTATACGAGATCCTTATAAAAGGTTAGTTTCTGCATGGAAGTTCCAAAAAAATATTGTTAAAGATATTGATGAGACGTTCAGAGAGCATATAAATAAATATAAAAATTCAGTAATAAGCAATTACCAATGCAAGCTTCTTTCATTACAGAATAAGGGAGCCCACTTTAACTCAGGTTGGAATTTTAATCTTGATTTGGATTTTATTTTTGGGGATAGTTTTTTTCTTGGAGTAGTTGAAAGATTTGATGAATCTATGGTGTTGCTTGAACATCGATTAGATAAACGAGGTATACAAATAGACCTTAGCTATCCATCAATACAAAATAGCACCAAAGACGTTAAACAAAAAAAAGAATTAAATGACTTTAGTAAGTTTGCTTATCCATCTACAGATGCTGACACTTGGCTTTGGAAAATGGCTAATGATAAAATGGACTATCAAATAAGAAAAATTCCATCATTTAATGATAAATTAAAAAATTATAAAGAAAGATGTGAAAATTCCATGTTCCCCAAAAAAAATCTTAATGTCATCAAAATATAATTAAGTTAATAAATTATTGATATCATTTTTTAAGTCTGCAACAAACGACTTGTATGAAAATCTTCCCTCAAGCTCATTTAAAAGATCTTTCCAAGAAGAATCGTCAATATTATCTGTAGAAATGTAGGTATCAAAGATTTTTTGAGCAAACTCTTGAGCATCAAGAGTGCTCTGAACCATTGTATTCTTTTCTAACATTTGAAAACCCTCAAATGCAAATGATGATCCCACAACAGGCGTCCTGTATATTAGCGAAGACAAAGTTTTACCTTTGAGACCTGAACCAAAAGGCAAGGGCGCCAGACTAATTTTTGCATTTTTAAAAGCATCCTCTTCATTCTCAATAAAACCCTTATAAATAATATCTTTATTTTTTAGATTATTTATATATTCGTTAGGATTTGATCCATAGATTTTTATACCTGGAAAAGGAACATTATTCTTTTTAAAGATGTCTTTTGTAATCGGCACTATTTCATTCTCAAGTAACTTAACAGCTTCAGTATTTGGGGTATGTCTAAAACCTCCAATAAAAATGATATCTTTAGGATCTTTACTTTTTTTGAAAGAAGATAAAGTCTCAAATTCAGATCTAATTAGTGGCCAAACTAGAATCTTCCCAGGCTCAATACCATGTTTATTTACTAAATAATTTTTTTCTTTATCAGATAGCACCACAGTTTTATCACAGTCTGCAATTGCTTGTAGTTCACTGTATTTAGTTGATCTTGACTCTTTTAAAACCTCTAATGACTTTGTTCTATTAAACTCAGACTCAAGTCTTACATGATGTAAATCAACTGTATAAAAGATTTTTTTGGAGTCAGGCGAAAATTCTTTTAAGATTTTATCAACTTCCTCATAGCTATTCACCCTTGAAACTATTATTAGACTATATAAAGAATTAAATTTTTTATAAAAATCTCTAAAGCTACTGTTTTCTTTTCCAAAAATACAATGAACTCCTTTTTCATAATAGCCATATGCTTCTGGTATTTCTCCTCTATTACTTAAGGCAAACAAATGGGGCCTAAAATTTTGGTTCAGCAAACCCCTTAATATGTTATCCATATCCTTGGAGCCTGAATCCTCATTAGGAGTTGGAACACATTGATCAATAATAAGCACATTACCTTTAATATACTTATCCCTGTCCCACCATAAATTTTCATAGCTTTTACCATAGCTTTTAAGATCTTTTTTATGTTTTTTAACAAATTTCTCTTTGTTTATAACTTGGAACTTCTTAAATCCTTTTGATTCATCTGTCCCATTTGTTGCCCCTTCATGATGAATCACGGATGCAAGTGGATTTACAACAACTCTTTTATTTAGTTTATGTCTTACATCTAAACAGAGAGAGGTATCCTCGTAGTATGCAGGAGTGAACCTTTTATCAAACCCACCAATTTTTTTAAAATCACTTGCTAGTATTGTAAGTGCTGCCCCCGACACATAATCAACATCCTTAAAATACTTAAACCAGCTATTATCTTGAGATTCATTTTTTCCAATATTAGCTGCATCTCCATTTGAAAAAACTATTCCTCCAGATTCTTGCAATGAACCATCTTCATAAAGTAAGCGTGGACCCACTACGCCAACATTTTTTGCAAGATTGAAACCATTAAGCAGATTATCACTCCAATAATCCGTAACAATAGTATCCGAGTTTAAAAAACATAAATACTTGCCGTTAGCAACTTTAGCACCCGCATTACAGGTATTCGTAAAACCAAGATTTTCTTTATTTTCTATAATCTTAAAACCATTTCTTGATTCAGAAAATATGTTTGAAACTGATTCAGGACCACAATCGTCTACAACAATAATCTCTAAGGTAGTTTCTGTTTTTGCAACTTGAATTGAATGGAGGCATCTTGCCAAGAAATCTAATTTTCCATAAACAGGAATTATTACTGATAAAGAAGGTTTCTCTGTATTAATCAATGAAATAGATTTTGGATCTATTTTCATTTTTGCTATATCAAAAAATGCTCCTATAGATTTATCTTTAACTGGTCTATAAGCCATTCTATTCTTGATGTTTGATATTTTATTTTTTATCCTTTCATTAAAATTACTAAAGCGGGTTTTGAATAACAAAGCCTTATTTAAAATGGGACTAAAAATCCTAAATGGAATTGAGTTAGTTCTCAGGAAAAATGGCAAATTTCTAAAGACTTCTATCTGTTGATTAATTTGGTCTAATTTTTCAAGTGTTAAAAAATTATAATTAGGAATTGATTGACCACTATTATTGAGCGTAAGAAATATTTCAAAAAAGGTTGCAGCATTTTTTTGATCTAAAAAAATATGGGAGCACTTTTCCAGCATTGATTTCTGGTTAAGTTCACTTGATTTAAGAGACTCTTCTATATCATTGACAATTTTAAAATCACTGTCTAAAAAACGAAGTATGTCATTTAAGCGAATATTGCTATCTTCATATGAGAAGATATATGATATTTTGTGCCCCACATCATCCAGATAAATGAACTCATTCCTGAGAAAATCATTTGCAATATAATAGTTCCCTCGTAAATCTTTTTGAAAAAGTAATGGAACTAGAATTTCCGAATTATTTTCAAGATTTGCTATTGATTTCCAATCAGGATTGATCATAGATAAGGTATTATCTGATTTTTTTAATGAAGATTTATTTATAGCCTTAATTATTTTTCGCGAAATATGAGGATTATTGATTATAAATTTTCTAGTCATAACATTCTGCCAAGTTTATCTTTAGGGCTAATTTTAATTGGTATATTCTCAGTATCAAATATAATTCCAATTTTAGGGTCATTCCATATTATGCAATCCTCAGAAGCCGGATTATAGAAATTCGTTGTTTTATAGCAAAAATGAGCAATATCTGAAAGTGTGAAGAATGCATGACCAAATCCTTCTGGAATCCAAAGTTGGTAGCCGTTTTCCTCCGAAAGTTCAATCTTATCCCATTGGAGATAGGTCTCAGAGTTTTCTCTTAAATCAACAGCAATATCAATTACTCTCCCCATAGAAACTCTCACAAGTTTGCCCTGCTCAAATGGTTTTTTTTGAAAGTGTATACCCCTTAAAACTCCTTTTTTCGAAACTGAAAAATTATCTTGAACAAAATCAACCTTTCTACCAACAAACTTATTAAATTGTTTTTTATTGTAAGTTTCTTGGAAGTAACCCCTTTCATCTTTAAACTTTTTTGGCTTAAGCACAACAAGATCAGGAATTTTAAGCTTATCTAATTCCATATTTTTAAAGTCCTCTTAAGTAATCGTTATAAGGATTAAAAGAGTTCTCTATATTCTTCAATAAATCTTCTTTGGTTATCCATTCCTTCATTAGAGCTATTTCCTCAGGGCAGCAAATTTTTGAACCCTGTCTTTTTTCTATAGTATAAATGAAGTTTGAAGCTTCAATTAACGACTCTGGTGTTCCTGTGTCTAGCCATGCATAACCTTTTGACAAAGAAACAGCTTTTAAGTTTTCATTTTTAAGATAAATATTATTTAAATCAGTAATTTCTAACTCTCCTCTTGGAGAAGGCAATAGTTCTTTAGCATGAGATGATGCATTTTCATCGTAAAAATATAATCCAGTTACGGCAAGAGATGATTTTGGCTCATCTGGTTTTTCTTCTATAGATTGAACATTTCCTTTATTGTCAATCTCAACAACGCCAAATCTGCTAGGATCTCTAACTTTGTATGTGAATATTGTATTATTTTGATGATCGTAAGAAGCTTTCTTGAGATGTTTAGACAGACCTCCACCATAAAAAACATTATCTCCAAGAATTAGACACGATGGATTATTATCTAAAAATGTTTCACCAATTATAAATGCTTGTGCCAAGCCGTCTGGACTTTCTTGAATTTCATAGGATATATTTATACCAAGTTGTGAGCCATCTTTAAGCAAATTCTCGAAATATTTTATATGATCTGGTGAAGAAATAATCAATATATCTCTTATTTCTGCTTCCATCAATGTGGATAGCGGATAGTAAATCATAGGTTTGTCATAAATAGGAATAATCTGTTTGGAAATACTAATCGTTGATGGATATAATCTTGAACCAGAACCTCCAGCCAAAATTATTCCTTTTCTAACTTTCATTTTATTTGTTCTTGAATATATTTCTTAAAATAAACTTTCCAATTTAATGGGTTTATTTTAAACGTTTTTCTTAATTTTTCATTAGAAAGCCGAGAATAGTGTGGTCTTCTAGCAGCTGATGCAAAATAAGCTGACTTCACAGGATTAATTTTTTTATTAGAAAATTTTTCGGTGTTAATGAGATCGAGCCTTAATTTAATTATCCTTGCCATTTCATACCAATTTGTGTAGCCAGATGGGGCAATATTATAGATACCTCTCATTTTCATAAAATTCTCATTAAAAAAAATCGCTTCAACGGTTGACGTAACTAAGGTTGTTGGAGTTGGAATACCAATTTGGTCGTCAATCACATCTATTTTTTCGTAATTATTAAGTAAAGAAATTATCTTCTTTGGAAAATTATTCCCATATTTTCCATAAACCCAACTGATTCGGAAAATAAAAAAATCCTTACAAAGCTTTAAAATATTTTCTTCACCCAAGTGCTTGCTTCTTCCGTACTCATTAATTGGGTCTTTTTTTTCATCTTCACGGATTGGCACATTTTCTTTGGAATTAAAAACATAATCAGTTGAAAAGTGAACTAATTTTGAATTATTTTCATTTGCTGTTTTTGAAAGATTTTCAAGAGCTTCACTATTAATTTTACAAGCCAAAATGGAATTACTTTCTGCACCGTCAACGTTAGTATAAGCAGCAGTATTTAATATGATCTCAGGAGAAATCTTTTTAATAAGACTATTAACTTTTTTAAAGCTAGTGATATCACAATCATCTTTAGAAAAGCTAAATAAGTCACATTTTTCTTTTAAACTGTAATGAAACTCTTTCCCAAGCTGGCCATTTGCGCCAAGAAGCATGATTCTCATTTTTGTTATATATTTCTTATTGAATTTATCCAGTTTTGATTATTTAAATACCAATCAATTGTCTTTCTGATGCCTTTATCAAATCCTGTAGCTGGTTTCCAATTAAGTTCTTTCATTATCTTTGAAGAATCTATGCTATATCTAAAATCATGCCCAGGTCTATCTGTAACGAAGGTAATTAAATCTGAATAATTTACAATAGGGATTTTCTTTTTTGCAATAGGGTGTACCTCATCAAGAATTTCACATATCTTGTTAATTATTTCAAGATTAGTCATTTCATTATTCCCACCAATATTATAAATTTCTCCAATTTTTCCTTTTTCAAGGACCTTATTTATTGCGGAACAATGATCCTCAACATAAAGCCAATCTCTTATATTGGAACCATCTCCATATATTGGAATTTTTTCCCCGCTTATCGCATTATTAATTACCAAGGGTATAAGCTTTTCGGGAAACTGGAATGGTCCATAATTATTTGAACAATTTGTAGTAAGTGTGGGGAGCTTATAAGTATGATGCCAAGCTCTTACAAGCATGTCAGATGATGCTTTTGAGGCAGCATATGGACTATTTGGTAAAAATTGATTTGTTTCCTTGAATGAGTCATCATCTGCTTGAAGTGAACCATATACTTCGTCAGTACTGACATGAAGAAATATTAAATCTTTACAATGTTCATAATATTTCTGAGAACATTGAAGAAGATTATAGGTACCTAAAATATTGGTCGTTAAAAACTCATCTGGATTCTCAATTGATCTATCAACGTGACTTTCAGCAGCGAAGTTTACAATCTTATTAATTTTATTTTTGAATAATAAATTTTCGACTAATTCCTGATTACAAATATCGCCGTGAACGAATTCATAACGCTCAGTATTAATGTCTTTATGATTTTCATTATTACCCGCATAGGTCAATTTATCTAAATTGGTTATGCTAGCTGAAGAATTCTTAAGCATATAGTGTATAAAGTTTGACCCTATAAATCCTGACCCGCCAGTTACTAATAAATTTTGATTTTCCATAATAATACTATCTTATAAATTACAACCTATTTATTAAAAGAGCTATTAACAAATTAATATTTCCATAAAATGTTTGTCTATAAATCTTTAACTCACGAAATATTTTCAATTTATCATAGGTTTTATTTGTAGAAAGCATTAATTTAAATTTATTTATAATGTTTATAGATTCCTTAGGTAAATTTCTGGAAGATTTAAGTAACTCTAGGTTGCAATCAATCCATAACTTCCATTGACCATTAAGAGCGATATAAAATCTCCTAAAAAAAGAAAGTAAACCTCTGTTTGATCCAACGAGGTTACTATCATGCTGTCTATACTTTACACTTGGTTTCTGGCAATAGGAAACCTTTCCATTGTATGCAGTAACAAGAAGATATAAAAACCAATCATGGCTTGGAATAGGGAGTTCTTGAATATTTGCATTAAGGACCAAATTATAAGCTCGCCTATTGAAAATCATTGTGTTTCCTCCAGCAATAGATTGCACTAAAGCATTTTTAAAGGAAGGCGGCCTCTTGAACAACTTTGATCGACCTATTAGTGCTCCTTTTTTATTTACTAAAAGAGTTCTTGAGCAACATAAATAAGGTATATCCTCTCTAATACTTATAATTTCTTCTACAGATCTTTTTAAGTGAAAATCTAACCATATGTCATCTTGATCACAAAAGGCATAAAACTTATATTTGGGCTTTATAGAGCACAGAAGTTTCAAAAAATTTTTTGCAAAAGTATCATCATCACCTTTTGAAAGAAATATGTTTAAATTTGGATTTTTTCTTTTAAACTGCTTGATTTTCTCAACTGTATCATCCTGTGAGCCATTATCTGAAATATATAAATCTAGACTTTTAAACTTCTGAGACTTAATAGACTCCAATTGATCATTGATATATTTTCCACCATTTTTAGTAGACATAATTATTGCAAGTAATGATCGATTGTCATTTATATTTTCATTGTCCATAATAATAATTATTAAAATTTTTTGTTTTTTAGAATATGCCCAAAATAAATAAGTCTTCTCAAACTTTTTGGAAAACTTACTTTGAAGTTATTCATACCTTAATAATATTATCAACAAAAGGGAGGTTCTTTAAAAGAAAAAATCTTTTCTTTAATTGGAGCATTATTTGGGATGCAGTAAATCCTCTCATTATCGTTATTGGTTTGGCTATTCTAGTAAGTGCAGGTATAAGGGGGAGGGGTTTTGATCTTGAGTATATAGTATTTCTTTTTTTGTTTTGGTTTGGTCTGACACAGTCTGTGTCGAAGATGTTAGTTTTAACTCCTTCTGACTTTTTAACATCAAAGAAATATATTTCCCCTTGGATTGTATTTCTCTCAGAATACAGCATATCCTCATGTCAACTTTTTATTAGATTTATAATTTGTTTTTTTGGGATGATAATGCTTGGATTCCAGATAGAGCCATTTCACTTATTTGTTCTTTTTATACTTATTTCTATTCTTGGTTTTACCTATGGAGTATTCATTTCTCTGCTATCTCATGGAAATTCGTTTATTCATGACTTACATGGGTACGCATTTCAAGGGCTTTTTTTCCTTTCTTCAATAATTATACCGGTTCCTCGTCTCCCAAATCCTATAAGAGATATTCTTTTATACAATCCACTTGTTCATCTTTTTGAATGGGTTAAATCTCCCACAACAGGTATATATTATGAATTCATAGATATAAATTATTTTCTTAATTTTTTTTATAGCTTATTAATAATAGTACCCATAACACTGTATTTTAAGAACAAAAGATACTAGCTATGCTTAAATCACTTCACGAGGATTCTGATATAAATAAAGATACAAATATTTTATTTTACTGTCCCGATTTATTAGGCCCAGAAAAAATTAATACAACCATTGTTAATTTCGTCAGTGAAAATACTTCTAACATATTGAATCACTGTGAAGTTTTTAAAAATACTTATCTTCATCCTAAGTTGACTCTTTCACAAAACATAGAATTTCATTGCAATTGCTCTGGTAAAAAAAGTGAGGACTTTATAGAAAAACATCAGCTTGAAGATTATTTCAAAAGAAAAAATAATTCCTTAGTAGTGGAAATATCTAATCAAGAAAAGCTTGAAATAAGCATGCTCTTATACATGTTTAATAATAGTGTAAATATTTTCAATCGTGGTCCTATAATGAGATTAGTTAAAGGCAAAAAATCTACACATAGTATTTTTTTTAAACAATATTTCTCATCAAATGCTGTTTACTATTTTTCAAAAGAAAATGAAAAATTCGATGGTTTAGAAAATTTTTTTGATTTTTTTGTAATTATGAAAGAAGATAATGATTTTATAATTCTCAATAATACTGATGATCTAAAAAACCACTTACAGAATTAGCATAAATGAAAAAATTAATCTTAACCTTCCCCATTATCAAGATTTCCTTAATATTAAGCGCTTTTGTTTTTTTATTTATAACTTTTTTTACATCTCCTTTATATAAATCTCAATCTGTAATTGATGTTTCTTTAAATGAATCAGAATCAATTTCTTCAAGTTTAGTCGATTCTATTCTTCCATCATCAGGAGCAAATGATGCATTTCAAGTAAAATTATTTCTAGAATCGTATGAAGCTAGCAGTATTTTTCGAGATAAATTAAATATTGAAGAACTTTTTGTCAATGATGCTATTTCAGCTTTTTCTAGGTTTAGAGTTAACAGTAGAAAAAACTTTCACGACTATTTTCAAGATAAAATAAACATTCTTGTGGATGGCGATTCAAACACACTTATAATAGAAACCTATGCTTTTAATCCAAAAGATGCCAAAAATATAAACCTTAATTTGATAAATATGACTGCAGATTTTTTTAATAGAAAATCAAAGCTAGCTTCATTAAATGCAAAATCTAATAAAATATGTGAACTTTATTCTGCAAACATAGGCATACTGGATTTAGAAGGCCTAAAAACTGATGCTGACTTTTACGTTGATGGTTCTCAATCAGCCAATGATTTGCTTGTAGCAAAAGCTGAAAAATATAAAGATGAGTGTTTAGAGCAACTTGAAGAAGCTTCTTTCGAAAATGACAAAATAAATTTCTTAAATATCCCATCTTTCGAACTAAAAAATATTAATGCTGAAGCTTCAAAAAGAATCATTACTGACTTATATCAAAAATCAATGGATGCTGTTTCTGAGTCTGATTATATGGAAATAATTGTTGAACCAATGGTTCCAGACAAACCTGAAGATAGAAGAGCTTGGCTATATGGTATTTTGACATTTATCTTAGTGTTAATATGTTTGATATCTCTAAGGATAATTGTGAAATTATCAGATGAATTTAATCCATAATATCTACTTTGACTTATAATGATTTAAAATTTATGAAATACGTCTTAGTTACATTCGCATTCTTTACATTTATCGATTTATCATCGCAAGAACTTGATCAAGATTTTATTAATTCATTGCCAGAAAGTATTAAGCAAGATGTTTTAGAAAATATTAATACAGGATCCTCAAATGTGCCTCAGTCTCAAAAAGACTATGATTCTTTCAGCACAAACTTGAATAAAAATGATCAAAACATGGCTGACTCAGAAGAACTTTTCCTCAAAAAGTTTGGAGACGAATTTTTTAAGAATACACCTTCTACATTTATGCCAATAAATGATCCTGCCTCAAATTCTGGCTATATATTAGATGTTGATGATGAAATTTTAATACAATTGATAGGAGACAGATCAGATCAATATACATATAAAATTGATAGATCTGGATCAATTGCTATCAAAGATATAGGAAAGATCACTATAGCAGGTCTCTCTATAGAATTAGCAAATAAAGCCATTAATAAAATTCTTAAAGAGAATTTCATCGAAACTGAAGCAGTTTTGTCACTAGTAAGAGTAAGAGATATTGAGGTACTAATAACCGGCCATGTAAACAATCCGGGTATTTATGTATTGAGTGGATATTCCAACGTTTTGCATGCGTTAATAATGGCTGGAGGTATTTCTGATAATGGCTCTTTTAGAAATGTAATTATCAAAAGAAAAAATCAAAAAAATACCTCGATAGACTTATATGACATTTTTGTATATGCAGATACATCATATAACCTTTCTCTTAGATCAGGAGATTCAATTTTTGTGGAATCAACTAACAATTTAGTACCTGTTATTGGCGGAGTTGCCAGAGAAGCAATTTATGAATTTAAAAATGATGAAACAACAGATGATTTGATTAATTTTGCTGGGGGAAGAACCTCGAACTCATTTTCACAAAAAGTTATTTTATCAAGATTCTCAAATGGTGAGCTTGGTAGTATAAAGTTGAATGGGCCCACTAGACTTCTTATGAATGACAAGATTTTCATTCCATATGATGAATTTGATCCAAGCAAACTTTCAATTGATTCAAAAAATAATTTTATATCATTGCCTGTGAATGTCTCTGGAGCAGTCATTAATCCCGGTAACTATTATATAGAACCTAGTGAAAGATTATCTTCACTTCTAAAGAAGATAGGAGGCTACAAAAAAAACGCATATCCACTTGGCGGCATTTTAACAAGCAAAGAGGCAGCTCTTTTAGAAAAGACATACAATGAAAAACTTTACAACGAAGCAATTAAATCACTTGCATCCCTATCAAATGTTTCTAAAAGTATTGATATATCTAGTCTTACAAACATACTTTCTGAGTTTAAGGAAATAAAAGCCAGCGGAAGAGTCGTAGCAGAATTTGATAAACAACAATTAGAAAACTTTCCAGATAAAGACACAATAATAAATCCGGGTGATTCTATATATATTCCATATCAAATAGATAGAGTGTATATTTTTGGTGAGGTCCTTAATCCAGGAACACTTAAATATAAAGACCTCAATGGGCTCAATGACTATATTCGAAAAGCTGGAGGCTTAAATAAATATGCTGAAAAGAATTCAATTATTATTGTTTCTCCAAATGGAGAGGTTGCTAGAGCATCAATGAAGAAATTTGGATCCTCTGTTAATGACATTAGTCCAGGAACAGTGATATACGTTCCAAGAGATCTTGCCTTTATAGAAGGAACCGAACTTGCAAAAGTCATTGCTCCTATTTTAAGTAGCTTAGCTATATCACTTGCTTCTTTTAATTCGATATCAAATAATTAAATAATAAAAATTATGATCAAATTTATTGATATTTCAATTGAGGAGCCTTACCAAAAATTTAATAATTTCTATAAAAAAGCTATTAGCTGCTCGCAAAAAAATATAGAAGCTATAGCGATAAGTTCTTATGATCCAAAGGAGGAAAAAGTCCAATCTAGATTTGTAAATTTAAAATACATTAAGGGTAATGAGTGGATTTTTTTTAGTAACTACAATTCAAATAAATCTAATGAATTTCGAGCCCACTCTCAAATAAGTGGACTTATATTTTGGAATTCAATAAATATCCAAGTGAGGCTATCTGGAGAAATATTTATTACAGATAAAAGTTTTTCAGACAAACATTTTTCGGAGAGAAGTAGAGAAAAAAATGCATTAGCCATATCTTCCAATCAGTCAAGAGAAATAGATTCTTTCAAAAAAGTAATACAAAATTACGAAAAAACAATATCAAATAATAAAAAACTTCAACAAAGACCAGATTATTGGGGAGGGTTTTCCTTTATTCCAAATTTTTTTGAATTTTGGGAGGGTAAAAACAATAGACTCAATAAAAGAGAAGCCTTCATTAAAAAAGATGACCTATGGGAAAAAACATTTCTTCAACCATAATTTTCTTGCTAAAAATTAATTTTAATCTAAAATTGCATACCCATGTCCAAGTATCATCTTTACTTTTCATCTATGATATCCATTAAAAACATCATTAAATACAATTCTTAAATTTTGGCTAAGATTAATAAAACCATTATCAATAAAAATAT
>MDTA01109591.1_pt1 | contig 14943 bp, 13 predicted proteins | sample 811151 | NCBI WGS metagenome assembly MDTA01 (sample SAMN05326648, study PRJNA326480) | marine metagenome | isolation source: seawater | place: Indian Ocean: South | collected 2010 | reverse complement strand
CGCATTGGTGGCTCTTGTCGTACCGTATACAAACAATTGAGTTCTTTCTAAAAGTTCTGTTACTGAAAGTCCAAGTTGACTCGAAGCATTTTCTATCGCTTCTCTAAGGCCGACGAAGATCCGATCTGGAGTGGTTAAAGCTTTACCAATTGTAAATTTTCCCTCTTCATCGGATACAACCACATCTGTAAACGTTCCCCCTGTGTCAACCGTAATACACCAACCGTTATTCAAATAGTTTCTCCACCTTATTTATTTCTCTATTAATCAAAAAAACTTACTTTTTAGACATCTAGGGTCGTCTTTCTCTCCCAATCTGATAGGAAATTTGAGTAATCATTCCATTCTTTTTCTTTAAGTTTACAAAAGCCGTCAATAATTTCATCCCCCAAATAGCCCCTCATGACCTTACTATTTTTGAGTAAGCGTAAAGCATCCAAAAGATTTAGGGGTAATTTCTTAACACCTTTCAATTTGTGACCTTCTTCGTACATATTAATATCGAGCTTTCTTCCTGGTAATAATCTTTTTTCAATTCCGTCTAAACCTGCCGCCACCACAGCCGCTTGCAGTAGATAAGGATTAACTGCTCCATCAGCCAGTCTTAATTCAAAACGACCATTATCAGGTACTCGAACCATGTGAGTTCGATTATTCCCACTCCAGGTAATAGTGTTTGGCGACCACGTTGCACCTGATTTTGTAACAGGAGCATTGATTCTTTTATAACTATTTACTGTAGGATTGGTCAATGCTGTCATGGAAGGCGCGTTTTTTAAAACACCAGCCAAAAAATTAAGGCCGTAATCTGACAACCCATCCACACTTTTACTGTCTTCAAATAAGTTATTCCCATTTTGCCAAACAGAAAGATGAAGGTGACAACCATTGCCAGTCAAATGAGAGAATGGCTTAGGCATAAACGTGGCCCTTAGTCCATGTTTTTCTGCAACTGACTTAACCATAAATTTAAAAAAAGAATGCTTGTCAGCGGTTTTCATTAAGTCATCATACTCCCAATTCATCTCAAATTGCCCATTTGCATCCTCATGATCATTTTGATAAGGATTCCAACCAAGGGATAACATGTAATCACAAATCTCTGCTATTACATCAAATCGTCTCATAATGATTTGTTGGTCATAACAAGGCTTGTCGGCATAATCAAAATCATCTGAAATGGCTGAACCATCCTCTGACAGAAGAAAAAATTCAGCCTCGACGCCGGTTTTAACCTCAATACCCTGCATTTTTAAATGTTCCACTAATCGCCCTAAAATGTTACGTGGCGCTTGTTCAACAGTTGATCCATCCATATAGCAATTCGCCGGAACCCAAGCGACATCTGGTTTCCAAGGAAGCTTTACTACAGCACTACTATCGGGAACAGCCAACATATCGGAATCAGCGGGCGACATATCCAGCCAAGACGCAAAGCCCGCAAAGCCGGCACCATTTTTTTCCATCTCACTTATTGCCTGCGCAGGAACAATCTTAGCTCTTTGGCAACCAAAAAGATCAGTAAAAGAAACCATGAAATATTTTATTTTATGCTCATGGGCAAAAGATTTTAGATTTGCAGTCATTTTATAACTTACTCCAAAGGTTTAGTTTAATAGTCAAGTAATCATTATTGTTATAAACATATAGGAAATTGATATATGTAAATTAGCTAATATTTAATTTAAATACATACCATACATTGTAAATCTATTGAAACCTAAAAATTCCTACGCCAAAATAGAGTAACCCGAACGATAGAGTCTTTCAAACTTAAAAAGAAATTGCACGTTAGAGTTAAGCCCATAGGCACGATCATTTTAAGGAAATAATATCAACAACGTGATTTACGTAGTCAAGGAAAGCATAAATATGTATGAAGAAAAAGTGAGTTGAAAATTGGCCAAAATTACTGATTACCCAGCAAACTCTGTTAACCCTAACGACTTTACTGAAAAAATTTTTGCAATGACCAAAGAGTTATCAAATCATCTTAAGTGGCCCTCAAAAAGAACTTGGAGATGTGTAAAATATAAATGGGGTTCGATCAAAACAGAGCCTTTACATTTAGTTGAATGGTTAAATTTTCATTGTGCGGTTCAATCAAACATTTACCATCAAAACAACATGGTCACAGTTTTATTGTCTGAATCAGAAGCCGCCAACCATAACATTATCGTGGTTAACCAAGATAAAGCTACACATCTCAAAGCATCGGCAACCTTTCTTCAAAAACGCGTAAATGAAATACAGACTTATCTTGGAAGTGACAAGAATAGAGATAAGATGCTAGATCGATTCATTGAAGCAGCCTTTACAAAGATTAACACGCTTAACGGAATGGCCTATCTTGCGAAGGAAATATCAACGATCGAACTACAAGATCTTGTAGTCAGAAGCATAAATAATTCTTAACCATCTTTTCATTGATAGCCAAAAAATTTTTGCATTTGATAACAGAAATATTGGAGCAAAGGTGAGCAAAAATATAGCTTCCGAAATCAAACGTATAATATCTCTACAACAGCAAGCAATTCAGAATGAAGATTTATCATCTGCAAAAATTAGAGAAGATAGGATTCAGAGGGCCATACATTTAATTAGCTCGAACAAAGAAAAAATAGTAAAAGCTCTGCAAAATGATTTTGGTTATAAAGACCGAGGGGAAATCCTTTTATCTGAAATATTTGGGACAATTAATACACTAAAATATTCAAGAAAACATATTAAAAGTTGGATGCAAGATTGTAAACGTCAATCTTTACAGCCTTTAAAATTTTTGGGCGCGAGAACATATGTTAAATACCAACCTTTGGGTTCAGTCGGAGTTATCGTTCCATGGAACTTCCCTATTAATCTTTGTTTTGGTCCGTTAGGAAGCATATTTGCTGCTGGCAACAGGGTAGTAATAAAACCATCAGAAATTGCACCACATACTGCAAATTTAATTCAAGAATTAATTGGAGTCTTTTACGATGAAACAGAAGCAACCGTCTTTACTGGAGACTCTAGTGTTGCAGAGATACTCAGTCGCCAACCTTTTGATCATCTGCTGTTTACAGGTTCAACAAAAAACGCGATCAAAGTTATGAAAAATGCCTCTGAAAACTTAGTCCCTTTAACTTTGGAATTGGGAGGAAAATCACCAGTAATAGTATCTGATAGTGCAAATTTACAAAAAGCGGCCAGAAGAATCTTAGCTGGAAAAATATTTAACGGCGGCCAAGTTTGCCTTTCTCCCGATTACATTTTAATCAAAAAAAACTTAGAACAAAAATTTATTTGTGAACTTATAGAAGCAGCCTCCATACTACTTCATCAAAACAACAATATTTTAAATATCACATCTGTAATAAATGATGCTCACGTAAGAAGGATTAAACTAATTTTAGAGGACGCTAAACAAAAGGGTGGTGAAGTCATCGAGCTTTTGAGACCGAATCAATTTGAAAAACTTGAAACCAAACAGATGATACCTTCCGTGATCCTTAATTCTAATCAAGATATGATAGCTCTAAACGAAGAAATATTTGGACCCATTTTACCTCTCGTTTATTACGGTAATTTAAACGATGCGATAAATTTTATAAATGACAGGCCAAGCCCATTAGGAATATACTGGTTTGGTTCAAACAAAAATGAAGCAGATCAAATTATAAACCGCACCAGTTCAGGTGGTGTCACTATTAATGATGTTATCGCCCATGTTGCACAGGACGATGCTCCTTTTGGGGGAATAGGGCAATCAGGAATGGGAGCGTACCATGGGAAAGAAGGGTTCGTGAATTTCAGCCATGCCAAGACTGTCTACAAACAGATACACTTTGATCTACCGTTGAAATTGATTCAACCACCATATGCAAAATCTTTTTTGGCACTACTAAATTTTTTAACAAAACCTAGAAAATGAATTTAAATTCTTTTAATTTTCGACCTTAAAAACTTCATAATCAACTCGACCTGGTCGTATTTTCCCACGCGCTAAACATACGAGATTGTTTACCCATTCATAATCTGAATGGCCGGTTTGCATTCTAGGACTGGTGAAAAAATACTGGTCTCCATATTCAGTACCACCATCACCTTGGAGCGAGCGAAGAACTGGATCAGTTAATTCTAATTTGCCATTATATTCCACGAAAATTAAGGCGCCATCTGATGTCTCAAATGTAACCCTTACATCCAAATGTCCGAATTTTTCGGTTATTGTAAGCCAATCAGCTCCGGCTGCTGACCTTATTTTTCCTTTGAATCCTTCTCCTTCGAACTCACCACCATCTACTTCGACAATCAAGCGATTTCCAAAAGGACCCACTCCAACTTCTAGGCTGGTTGTTAAATTGGCATAGTAGGTAAAAAATGGCGTAAGTTGCATTAGAGTCTCCTTAAAAAAATTATGATGATATCTACCAAGCGTCCATATGTAAAAAGTTGGATAAATCTTTTCTAGGGGCTTCTTTAAAATCTGTGCCTTTTGAAAATGCAATAGGAATTAAGGCCACTTGAGTATAACGGTCAAAAGGAACCCGTAATATCTCGGCAGCCTCTTTCTCAAACATTAAATGGAGCGTCGTCCAGCAAGTACCCAAGCTTCTTTCTCGTGCGGCTAGCATGAAACTCCAGACGGATGGGAGTATTGAACCGTAAACTGAAGCACACTCTAACGGTGTTTTATATCGACCCACCATTACAGGAATTAGAAGCCAAGGAACTTTATGCATATTGGCTGCAAGATATTGAGCCGAATCAACCATACGATCGGCTGAATTCTTATCCGGATGATGTGTTGTAACCGTTTTCTTTTGCTTTTGATAGATCTCAAATGCTTTTCGATAAAGATCTGCAATCTTTCTTCTCTTTTCGTCGTCCCCGATTAGAATATAGTGAGTGAGTGCCTGACCAGATGCAGTTGGGGATTGCAAGGAAAGCTCAAGGCATTCCTCAATTAAGTCGGTTGGAACTGGTCTTGTAAGGTCTAGGCGTTTCCTAACCGCTCTGGTGGTCTTTAAAACGTCATCGGCTGATAAATTAAGTCTCATTAGTTCCTAGTACAGCAATTAAACATTGGAAAATCCCATAGTAGGACTAGGTTCCTATTTGTGTCAAACAGTTATATCAACATTAGTTCCGGAATTGGATATCGCCGCCTTTTCAGTTGCTTTTTGATCTGCCTTGGGTGCGAGTTCTTTTTGGCTGGGCTGAGCTGGATCTTGTTGCTTTGGTGCTAGAGGTGTGTAAGACCCATAACCTATTCCATCTACTGGCATAATAATTCCTTCGATAAAATTAATAAAACTACGGATAATTATATTGCAATGCAACAAATTTATTCTAATAAAGATATAGCAAATTAATATAAGGAATATTAAGGGCCCTCAAAGTGGCTTATATTTACTTTTCTAACTTCCTATTTTTTATATATTTTCCTTTTATAAAGTATTCGTTTTGTTTTTTGCCCGAGGGATAAGTACAAACGCCCCAACCATCTCTCAATCCATCTTTAAAACTGCCAACATAGACTTGTCCTCCCGGCCAAGTTTGCTGACCCTTCCCATTCGGTATACCGTGTCTATGCTCGCCGATATAACGTTCACCATTTTCTTTCAAGATTTTTAGTTTGCCGTTAGGCTCTATCGATTTACTGATGATCATTTCTCCAAATTCCATTCAAGGAACTTTTTAACCATGAGCACCATAAACCGCCGAAATCATTTGGGTAATTTGCTTAATCATTATCTTATTTTGCTCCAATGGAGCCAATACTTGCTTATCCACAAATATAAAACTACCAATATTTTCTGTACTGTAAGATTCTTTCTCTGATAATAATTCTGTGTCACTGACCGGAGACTCAAGTCTAAATGCTGTCCGAATGATGTCGCTCACGGAATCAAAATCTAACTTTAGGGCGTAATTCAAGATATCGTCATTGCTATGTCTATTAGTTTCACCTAACCTTGGTAAACTACAAACGAGCATAAGACTATTACTTACCAAAGCAATTCTAATTGAATGGAGCAGATCTAGTTGCAGTCTGTCATCTCCCTTTGGCCTCACACTTTTTAACCCTAATTTTTCAACGAGCCGGTAGAGGTCCACTAAATCATCCCTCAGGTTCCAAACAGTCTTCTGGATGCTCTGATAATTTGAGCCCTTGCGTAATAATTGTGAGATGCTTCTCAATCCTCTTTGATTCTTTTCCTGTTTCCCGTGATAAGCTTTATTTACCCAAAAACCAGGATCTAAGAGTCTAGAGTAAGCCAACACTGTATTTAAGGAGCCCATCTCTTTAGCTCTTAATACATAGTTCAAACATTGCCTTAATCTACTTGATTTACTAAATATATCCACAAACTCGTCAGTATCTAGAGTTGCAGCACAACCCATTCCTGACACTACATTTGCCAAATATCCAAGTTGTTGCAGAATCGCATTATGGGTTATAGCTCTAATTTTCGATGGTCCCCGTCTTTCATTACCCGCACCAACCACCCTTCGAGTTGGGCGTGAACCAGTCACGGGCAACAAATTATTATCAAATATATCTACTAAATCTGAATAACTTGGGTCATTCAAGAGTTTTTCATGCCAGTCTTTTAATCCGGAAAACAAATCAAGAGAAAAATCTGTTTGTTGATAAAAAGCGTCAGTTTTATCTACCTGACCGGCCAAATTTATTTCAGCTATAAAGATGTTTTTTAGTGTTGAGACTGCAACTTCAAAAGAACCAAATAACCGATATCCATCCCCTCCTTGAAAACTAGACTGATGATACAACCTTATTCCATTTTCCTTTGCATGATTTCTAACGAATGGAGTCATAATGTAAGACTGTCTATCATTCATATTTGATTGAATGCCACCTCTTCCAAAGGATTCACCATGTGTGTTAAATACTAAGAGGTCAACCGCTTTGCCCATTCGATTTTTTAAACAATTAATAATTTTAGTTTGTAATCTCTCGATTGCCATATTTGCCGCAATCTGACCGATAAACCTGCCAGCATCTGAAAACCCAGTTTGTATGGTGAGTATTTTTCGTTTCCTTAAATAATTAACAAACACTTCCTGTTGCAAGAGCTGGTCGATCAGTTTCTCACCGTGCTCTAAACCATAACTTGTTTCAAAAAGCGGGGAAATATCAAGTGAGTCGGCGATTCCAAATTTATGGGCCAAGTAAAGAGCGGACATAATAGTCAGTGGTCTTTCACATTCCGCTATCAGAAGTTTAACTTTTTGATCACTATCAATATGTTTAATTATTTGCCGAGCTAGCATCATCTGTCGTCTGGCTAAGGCGGTTTCTTGATCCAGATTTTTGAAGTTAGTTGACCAGCTGCTCTCGTTTTTTATTCTTAAAGCTAACCGTTCAACAAGAAGTCTTGCAGAATTTTCTCCGTCACTAATCGATAGAGTTCTTCCATCCACCGGTCTCATCGCATTCCTAATCTGCGCCGCATTTATTCGCAAATGAATCTCACCCATTCCAAAACCATGCGTATATAAATCTGCAACTAAAACCATAATTTCAATTTTTTCTTTCAACGAAACGTTTTGTTTTGCGATGTAATGAAGCTGGTCAGCTAACTTTTTACTTGATAATAATCTTTCGCCACCATCGGTAATGAGATTCATCACTTCATTGAAATCATTTTTTTTCTTCTTCAGGTCCTTAAATTTACTAAAAATTTTTTCGTTTCGGATTAATTCTTTCTCAATTTTTAATTTTATTTTACTGACTTCTGGATGTGATATTTTTTCCATAGCATCTTTATAATTTTTTAGTGACTCAATTTTTTCATAAAGACGAAAGCTAAAACTGTCAATCCAGCTTATATCAGTACGTCCATCAAGATCATAACCAACCCACGTCGCCACGCCTATAACATTAGGTATTTCATCTTGCCAAGACTCCGGATTACTCTTAGTGTTTTGATTAATTATTGATTCATTAATTAAATTAACCGCAGTTCTGCCGTTTCGCAGAGCTGCCATCGCTTCAAGATGTTCCTCTTGAAGACTAATTGACTCTCGTGAGGAAAAAGCATCTAACGGCTTTGATATTTCTTCAGTTACCGCATCATAAACCACAGCTTGGGACACATCTTTTTTTAAGGCGAAAGTTGGGTGCGCAGTAAAAACCGCTCGATAAAGGGGCTGAGTAATATCAAGTCCTGCGATAGAAAATTGATTATCTTTAACGCTTTCAAGACCAGCCTGATATCGCAAACTAAATGCCTTATTCCGCCAAAGTTCCTCAGAAATATCATTTAAAACAATTTCGATATCTTTTCTTGAGACTCTTTCTTCATAAATATCATCATCGATCATTTCAGCCAGTGCTGAGACCGGATTTATATCAGTGATAGACATCCCTTGCTCTCGCAGAGTTTTTAACTTATCTTCCCATTGCTTTCGTAAATTCATTAATTTGTCCGCTGATTTTGACTCAGTTTTCATCTAGCTCGCTATCGCTAGTGACTTTAGAAAATGTTAATCTAATTTAGAATATTTTGCTAAACTTATGAAATCTTGATTATATCAGAACCATCTGGAAAAATTCCGTACGCAACCTCATCATACGATAATTCTATATTTTTACCGCCGGTGAACAAACCAAATGCTGGCAGAATAAGCATTTTGCTAGAACACCAAAAAATCGGCATTCTTACAGATTCTTGCGAGGACCGGAATTTCAAGTAAGGATGAATATGGCCTGATACATAAACGTTTTTGGTGGCGCTTGCAGGATCGTGGACCAACTCAGCAGACTTAACCATATATCGATCATAAATCTCTAATCTATTCAAGCAAAGATCTTGCAAATCCACATCATGATTACCCCGAATTAGTACCACCGAAATATGGTTATGAGCTCTCCTCCATGTATTAAAAAGTTCAAAAAACTTATCTCCTTCAGGCAGGGCTCCGTGTACAAAATCACCTAGAATAAACAACCTTTTTAACTGGTAATCTTTTATCAAATTAGAGATAGATATCAACATCTCTTCATCGCTGCCCTCGGGTATTTGCAAGCCATACTTTCTAAATATAGAACTTTTACCAAAATGAGTATCAGAGATAAGTATTGATTCTTCAGATGGCCAAACCATAGCTCGCCTAGGATCTAAAATTAAATCTTCGCCAAAAATTTTTATTTGAAGGTTATTCATTATAGGTAAGCTTTTTTTCTATTCTATTAATCATACGCTTAATACGAGCCTCCCAACTTTCGGAACTAACGGTCTGAGACCGTATCCTTTCTGACCATATCGGAACCGCAAACGGTGAGAAATTTGATGTTTCAATGATTTTCACTTTTTTACTTGCAATATCAGTTAAGCATTTTTTTAAACGCTTGTACTCAAATTCACTTACCAGAACCTCTTCCAGCGCCTGCTCAATTAAAAGGTTATCTCCATCATACTTCTGCAATACGTCATAGATTATTCCACTCGAGGCTTGAAGATGTCGAGTCAATTTTCCGCGCCCTGGGTAACCTGTGAATATTAGCCCTGATATTTGAGCAATTTCTCTAAAATGTCTTTTGCTTGTCTCCGCACTATTAATACTTGCAATTAAATCTTTTAATAACGAATCAATACTAAGGGCTTGCACCAACTCTCGGATATCAATCGCTTTTTGCCCGAGGGATAGAATCTCAAATCCATAATCATTCGCCCATACTTTGAATGTATCTTTTTGCGTTCGAGACAAACGCCATGCGCTTAAAATAGCAAGACCCTCATTTATATGCCTACCAGCAAAACTAAAAACAAATGAATGCCTACCTTCCTTTGATGAACAACTTTCAATCAGTAATTCGTCCGAACTAGGTAAGACTGAAATTTTCTTTTGAGTCTTTAAAATATCAGTAATTGCCTCTATTTCCTCAATAGTATAGTCAATTGGCTCACTTAATAACGCTTGTGTAAATGAAGATAACTCGGTGGACAACGGCGCCCTTCCTCCTAACCATCTAGGAACAAATCTTCCTTTATTTCCTGCTTTTTTTACATAAGCCGTCATCTCCCTGACACGTACCAATTGCAAATACTTTCCGTTAAATAAAAAACAATCATTTTTTTTGAGTTTGCCTATAAAAGTCTCCTCGATAGAGCCTATCTTTTGTCCTCGAATCCATTTCAATTCCATGAGCGAATCGCTAACAATTGTGCCTATCGACATCCGGTGTAACCTTGCACATTTCACACTTTTAATTTTATACAATTTATTACTCTTAACTACTTTTTCAAAATCGGGGTAGTTATTTAAAGCTGGTCCACCACTAGTAATAAAATTGAGCATCCATCTCCATTGCTTTTCAGTCAGATTTGAAAAAGCATGGGTTTTTTGAATTTCATTAAAAAGCTGCTTCTCTTCAAAACCGGAACCGGTAGCTAACGTGACACAGTGTTGCGCTAAAACATCAAGGCATAGACGCAACGGAACTCGTTTTTCAATTAAATTTTTTTCAAAGGCTAAACGTGCTGCTGCAATCTCAACTAATTCTAGGGCATTGGTTGGAGCGCAAATAATTTTACTCGCGACTCCTGGCCGATGGCCCGATCGACCCGCTCTTTGTAAAAGCCTGGCGATCCCTTTTGGAGAACCAATTTGTATTACTTGCTCTACGGGACTGAAATCAACCCCGAGGTCTAGAGATGAAGTACAAACTACACATCTAAATTCGCCTGACTTTAAACCTTCCTCGACACGGCGCCTAATACTTTTGTCTAAAGAACCGTGATGCAAGGCAATTCGACCAACTAATTCCGGTTGTGACTTCAGCAATGCCTCGAACCAAAGTTCCGCTTGTGCTCTTGTATTTGTAAAGATTAAGGTGCTTTTTGCTGATCCTAATTTTTCGAGTATATCGGGGAGTAAACGCAAACCAAGATGTCCAGCCCATGGAAAACGCTCTATTTTTTTTGGTATCAAGGAAACAATGTCTATCTTTTTGTATTGATCACAGCTGATTATTTTTTTTTGCTTTATTTGCTTCATTCCTAAAAGAACGTCCAAAGCTTCTGTTACGTTTCCAAGAGTTGCGGACAAACCCCAGGTTTTTAAATTTTTATTTACACCCCTAATTCGAGCCAGACACAACTCAAGTTGCACTCCCCTTTTTGAGCCTAACAACTCATGCCATTCATCGACTATAACGCACTGTGTGGTTTTAAGTCGTTTTTCAAAATCTTCATAACTAAGCATCAATGATAAAGATTCGGGTGTGGTAATAAGTAACTGAGGAGGCTTTTTTCTAATGTTTAATCGATCTTTACTATTAGTGTCTGCAGTTCGTCTTTTTATTTCCCACGGTAATCCGATTCCTTCGCATATTTCGCGCAACGATTTTTCTGTATCGCTGGCTAAAGCTCGCATAGGCGTTATCCAGATTAATCTGGGTCCAGTTTTTACTGTTGAAAAATTATTGAGATTTTCTATAAATGGGCCCAAACAAGCAGCTAACGTTTTTCCAGTCCCAGTCGGTGCATGGATCAGACCAGAATATCCTTTTAGATAGGCATCCCACGCTTTCTGTTGAAATGATGATGGCTTCCATGATTTCTGCAAAAAGAAATTTTTGACACTGGTAGGTAATGTAATACTCATGATTGGTTAGTAACAAAAATGTCTTTTATCACTTGAATAGGATTAACATCCCTCAACCCCTTATCTTTTCTCCAACGGGAAATTCTTGGAAATCGAAGGGCAAAGCCACTTTTATGTCTTGACGAAAGAGAAACAGAATCAAACGAAAGTTCAAACACTTGATAAGGTTTGACAGAACGAACAGGACCAAATTTTTCTATAGTATTTTTTCGTATCCATTTATCTAATTCTTCTATCTCAGTATGAGTAAGGCCAGAATAAGCTTTAGCGATCGGCAGTAGTGTTTGTTTTTGCTTTTCATCATCCCAAACGGCGAATGTATAGTCGGTAAATAACGAGGCCCTTCGGCCACTACCGGCTTGAGCATAAATCATAACCGCATCAACTGTTAGGGGGTCTACCTTCCACTTCCACCAATACCCTTTTTTTCTGCCTGTTAAATATGGGGAAGACTTACTTTTAATCATCACACCTTCAACTTTTCTTGATCTAGATTTAGCACGCGCTTCTATTACATCATTCCAGTCTAAGGCTTCTATTTTCGACGCTATCTCTAACCGATCTAAACGGATTAAACCAAGCAAGTCTTGTAATTTTTTTCTCCTAACTTCATATGACTCACGACGAATATCAATTCCTTCGAACTCTAAACAATCAAAGGCTAAAAATTTAATAGGAATTTCATCTAGGATTTTTTGTGTTACTTTCTTCCTACCTAATCTTCGTTGCAACTCTGAAAAAGGGAGAATGTCTTTTCCCCAAGCTACGATCTCACCATCAATCACACAGTTTTTGAGTTTTAATACATCCGCGATGACCTCAGGATATTGATCCGTAATAACCTCCTCCCCCCTTGACCAAATTATGGGTGACTCGTTTCGTTTTACTATCTGGGCACGTATTCCATCCCATTTCCATTCAAATGAAAAATTCTCCAGGACTCCAAGTTGATTTGGATCGATTTGCAACGGCGAGGCTAAAAAAAATGGGTAAGGTAAAGAGACATAATCCGACTGACTGCTTGGATTAATAAGCGCACCAAAGAAATTACTACTAGGCTCCCAATCTCCCATCAGTCTATGAATAATAACGTCTTTGGCAATCCCGAAAGATTCTGATAACGCTCTTGCCAAAATATTATTTGAAACTCCAACTCGAAGACCGCCTGTTAATAATTTTGTGACCACAAAACAATCATTCTGAGATAAAGTTTTCCACCAATAACCAACCTTTCTTATATGCTCTTGCTCTGGCTGTTTATTCAAAGGGGCTATTTCGTTTTTCATCCAGTAAGCAATAGAATTACTATATTCTGAACTCAACGCAATTCGATCTGGACCCAACAATAGCGCTACCGTTTCAGCAAAATCGCCAACAGTCGCATAAGCATCTGATATTAGCCAATTCTCATACCCAGAAATATCCTCTAGAACTTTTACAAGAGTTGATCTTTTAACAAGACGTTTCTTCTGCTTGCCCATCATAATATATATTGTCCAAGCAGCATCCTCATGGTCAGCGTTCTTAAAAAAATTAGAAAGAATTTCGACCTTATCTAACGTCGAGTTTGTTTGGTCCAACTTTGTGTATAACAGGGAAAATGTTTTCATTTGCTTCCAATGGATGTGTACGTTGTATGACTAGATCAAAAATGGTTTGCTTTTAAGTTGATATCCTTCAGATATCGAATCAATATGTCTGATCTACCATGTGTTACCACAATATTTTCAGCTTTGGATTCTTTTATCGTTTGGACCAAACCATTCCAATCGGCATGATCGCTGATCACAAAACCACGGTCGTAACCGTTTCTTCTACGATTGCCTCTCACCAACATCCATCCCGAGCAAAACCCCGTTCTATATTCCTTAAATTTTTTGAGCCATGCCGAACGAAAAGCACTGGGTGGAGCAATGACCAAACTCTCATCAAATTTGCTGTTATTTTTTAATTGTGAAACTGGGACGGTTGGCAACATTCTAACTCCAGCTTCTCTGTAGATCTGAGTCAACTCCACCGAAGCGCCGTGAAGAAGCACCGTGTCATTAGTAAATTCTGATAAGCCAGCCAATATTCTTTGAGTTTTACCAAGCGAATACGCGAAAAGTATGCTAGTTATCTTTTTTTTTCGATTGCAAAGCCACCAATCGTAAATATCTGCGATCACGCTATCAAAGCTAGGCCAATTATATATCGGATGAGCAAATGTTGATTCTGTTATCAATGTATCACATTGCAGACTTTGAAAACCTTCACATGTTTGATCAAGCGCTCTTTTATAATCTCCCGTTACAACCACAACCTCATTTTCGAACTCCACACGAACTTGTGATGACCCTAATATATGTCCCGCAGGGTGCAAACTTACTTTTACATTATTAATTATAATAGATTCACCATAGTCCAGGCCTAAAATTTTGATTTTTGAGCCTAATCTTTTCTTGAGAATAGGAACTCCTAAAGTGTTAGTGATATAGTTTTCACTGCCGATTTTGGCATGATCTGCGTGCGCATGGGTAATAATAGCCGTCCCGACACCACGATAAGGGTCTATATAAAATTTGCCAATAGGGCAAAAAAGACCGTTGTCAGTCATAGAAATTAATGTCATTTTAACTACTCTCTATCATTTTACGAGTTCAAATATACAAGCGGCTTTAAATAGGATCTAATTAAACAAAAAAATCGTAATAATTATGTAGTTTATTCGGGGGCTTTTATGAATTTAGATAAAATACACCACATTGCGGTGCAAGTAGCGGACATAAGTAAATCTGTGGAATGGTATAAAACCAAATTTTCTTGTGAAGTGGACTATGTCGACTCAAGTTGGGCACTCTTAAAGTTTGCCAACATATCCTTGGCGTTAGTGACAAAAAACGAACATCCACCTCACTACGCAATAGAGCGAGATTCCATATCAGAGTTTGGCGAAGAGACAAGACACAGGGATGGAACCAAGTCTGTTTACATAAGCGACCTCGATAACAATACAATTGAAATGTTGAAGCTATGAAAAGATACGATATCAAAAGGCGCCACATAAGGACTAAGTTATTGAACAAAGGTCTTGTACTGTGGTTATCAACGCTACTGTTTGCAACTACTTGCCACGGTGCATTAACCGAAACAAATGTATTTACAAGTAAACATCACGACTTTAGCGTTAAAACAATAGTAAACAACTTGGACAACCCTTGGGGGCTTGCTTTTTTAAATCCTGATGTCGCTTTAATCTCACAAAAAAACGGTGAAATATTAAAGCTCGATTTACTGACAAATCAACTTACCAGACTCTCTGTTCCCATCGAAGTTTTTAAATGTGGG
>MDTA01075156.1_pt1 | contig 14943 bp, 15 predicted proteins | sample 811151 | NCBI WGS metagenome assembly MDTA01 (sample SAMN05326648, study PRJNA326480) | marine metagenome | isolation source: seawater | place: Indian Ocean: South | collected 2010 | reverse complement strand
TTAAACTGGGTTTATAACTTAGCTGACTACATCAATAAAATAGCATTTGGTGTAATTATTTGGGCTGCTGCAAAAGCTGATACTTCAAAAGCCTAAGTAATGTAATTATTAATTTTAGGGGAAACATCACAGCGGTGTTTCCCCTATTTTTTGATTATGTTTAAAAATCAAAGTTATAGAAGCTTTAAAGAAAATCTTGATTTCGTTCGTTCGTGTTCTAATTGGGGTGAACTAGATAAGTTATCAAAAACTATAAATCATAAATTCTTACTAAACTCAAAATATAAAAGTAAACTAAGATCAGTTGAAAAAAAAATGAACGCAATTTTATGTGATGATTCATGGATGGGGCATTGCGCAAAGTATCAACTTCTTTCTGGAGGAAAAAGATTTAGAGCATTATTAGCTCTCATTGCAGCAGATATTTTTAAAATAAGTAACGAAAGTGCAATTTACGCAGCTATCTGCTGTGAGTTAATTCACAATGCTTCATTAATTCATGATGACCTTCAAGATAGAGATCTACTGAGGAGAGGGCTTCCTACTATTTGGAATAGATTTGGAGATCATACAGCCATTAATCTAGGTGACTATTTTATTGCTGGTTCATTTGAGGCATTATCTAAAATAAAAGGTAACCCTGAAAATAAATGTAAGGCTATTGAACATTTAAGTTATACAATTCAACAAACTGTAAAAGGACAATCACTTGAAATTTTAGAGAGGTCTAATCTGAATTTAAGAATGGAGGAATATGAATCCACAGCAAAAGCAAAAACAGGTGGATTAATTTGCTGGCCAATTAAACTTATAATGATCTTAAATGGTAAACAAAAAATCGACGAAATTGATTTTAAGCCACTTTATGAGGCAGGATTAGCTTATCAAATACAGGACGATCTTTCTGACTTTCTTGGTATTAAAGATAGAGGACTTCCAGGAAGAGACCTTAAAGAGGGAAAAATGAATGTTTTAATAATGCACTTTCTAGAAACTGCTACTAGTGGTGAGAGATTTTTACTTAAAGAGTTTTTTACAAAAAAATCTGAGTCTATTTCAGAAGATGATATTCTTAATTGGATAAAAATTATAAAAAGTAAAGGAATAATAGAAAAATCGATAGAACATTTAATTAGTGTATCTAAGGACGCTATACAGAAATCCAAAAAAGTAAATAACGGACTTAATAGAATCACAGAATTTGTTATTCTCAATATTTTGTTAAGAATTTCAGATAAAATAAAAGTACACTAATGAAAAAAAAAGCGTTAGTTGTAGGGTCCGGTTTTGGAGGAATTGCTTCTGCACTTAGACTTAGAAAGCTTGGTTTTCATGTCACAGTTTTAGAAAAACTAAATCAAATTGGAGGTAGAGCAAGAGTTTTTAAAAAATCAGGATATACTTTCGATGCTGGACCAACTGTCATTACAGCACCATTTTTATTTGATGAACTCTTTGATCTATTCAAAAAGGATAGAAAAAAATATGTAAAATTTGTTAGGTTAGACCCTTGGTATAGATTCTACTTTTCGTCAAACGAAAAAGTTTTTGATTACTCGGATAGCTTAAAGAAAACAGAAAAAGAGATAAAAAAGTTTAATCATAGAGATGTAGATGGTTATAAAAAACTTCTTAAATTCTCTGAAAAAATCTTTAATGTTGGTTTCTTAAAATTATCATTCACTCCGTTTCACAACTTTTGGTTTATGGTGAAACAGCTTCCAACACTTTTAACACTAAAAAGTTATTTAAGTGTATTTAGTTTAGTAGGTAAATTTATAAAAAATAATCAACTGCAACAGGCTCTGAGTATTCAACCTCTATTATTAGGTGGAAACCCAATAACAACAACATCTATTTATAACTTAATTCACTTTCTTGAAAGGAAATGGGGGGTTCATTATGCTATGGGTGGTACAGGAGCACTAATAAACGGTTTAAAAAAACTAATGTTAGAGGAAAAAATTGTTATAAATAAAAATTCAGAAGTTACAAAAATAATTACTAAGAAAAATAGGGCTATTGGAGTGGAGGTAAATAAAAAAAAAACTATTTATGCTGATAAAATTATTATAAATGCTGACCCTACTTACACTTATACAAATTTACTTAAAACTCCTTATAACAAAAAATGGAACAATAAAAGGGTTGATCGGTTGGATTATTCAATGGGACTGTTTGTTATTTTTTTTGGAACGAAAAAAATATATAAAAAAATTGCACACCATACAATATGGATGGGTAAGCGTTATGAAGATTTGTTAGATGACATTTTTAAAAAAAAAATTTTAGCTGATGATTTTAGCCTTTATCTACACAGGCCAACTTCAACGGATAGATCTATGGCACCTAAAGGGTGTGACTGTTTTTATGTTTTATCGCCGGTTCCAAATCTTAAAGGAAATTTAGATTGGAAAACACACGGAGAGAAATATAAAAATAAAATACTGTTAGCTCTTGAAAAAACAATAATGCCAGGGTTGAAAAAAAACCTAGATGTTTGTTTTTATATGACACCAGAAAACTTTAAAAGTGATTATTTGTCAACTTATGGCTCAGGTTTTTCTATAAGTCCTATCTTTAAGCAATCTGCATGGTTTCGGTTTCATAATAAATCTGAGGACTTTAAAAATCTTTATTTTGCAGGAGCAGGTAGTCACCCCGGAGCAGGAGTTCCTGGAGTGGTAAGCTCTGCAAAAATTGTTGAAAATTTAATTCTCAATGAAAGCAAATGATAAAAAACTAACTCTTAAATATCGAGCAAAAACTTTTTATTTTGCTTCTTTTTTTCTTCCGAGAAAAATAAAAAAAGACATAGAAAATCTTTACATTTTCTGTAGATATCTTGATGATTTAGGTGATGACCAAAATTTAAACAAAATAAGCTCCTGTAAAAAGTTAAAAATAATTAAAGATCAAATTAAAAAAAAAAAATCTTCTTATCCAGCTGTTAGAAACTTTATCAATTTAATGATTAAACACAAAATTAACGAAAATATTCCCATAGAGTTGATTAATGGTATTGAGTATGACCTCAAGGAAAAAGTTACAATCAAAACTTTTGATGAATTAATAAAATATTGTTATAGGGTTGCTGGAACAGTTGGTTTTATGTTTTGCAAAATAATTAACGTTAAAGAAAAAAAACTAATTTTAGGAGGAATCCAACTGGGAATTGCAATGCAACTCACAAACATAAGTAGAGATGTCGTTGATGATTTGAGAATGAATAGAATTTATATTCCACAATCAATGAGGTCTTATAAAAAAAATGATAGACGTAAAATCTTAGCTAATAAAAGTATTAAAAATATAATATCCAAAGATTTATTAGTTTTATTAAAAAAAGCTGACTTATTTTATGAAAATGCTTGGGTTTCTATTCTTGAGTTAAAAAAAAAATATGGGATACCGATATCAATAGCAGCGGAACTTTATAGAAAAATTGGTGATAAAATAGTTCTAAAAAACGGAAATGTTTGGTCAAATAGAACTTATGTAAATTTTTTTGAAAAAATTTTTTTTTCGTTAATAGCAATTTACAAATTATATTTTTCTAAAAATCTATCTCTTAAGACAAATATTGAAAATAAAGTAGTACTTACACTCAAAAAATTAAATGTTAAATTTAATTAAAAAAAAGTTTGATATAATTATCGTAGGTGCTGGACTTTCTGGATTAATACTAGCCAACGAAATCTCCCGAAAATCAAAAAAAAGTATTCTAATAATAGAAAAGAAAAAAAGAATTGGTTACGAAAAAAATTGGTGTTTTTGGAATAAACCACAAAATATATTCACAAATAAGTATGACACATCTTGGGATTCAATAAAAATTAAAATTGAAAATAATGAAATTATTCATAAAGACAATGATATCAAGTACTTACATTTAAAATCTTCAACCTTTTACAAATATATGACAGAAAAATTACAAAAAAATAATAATGTAGAAATTGTGAAAGGAAAAGAAATAAAAGAAATAAAAAAATATCCCAAAAAAAATAACATTATAACTGAAAAATATAAATATGAATGTGAATTTCTTTTTGACAGTAGGCCTAGTAATATTAAAAAAAATAATAACTTGTTACAGCATTTTGTAGGGTACGAAGTAATTTTCAATAAAAATATACTTGATAAAAAACAAGTTACTTTTATGGATTTTCAAAGCTTTTCTAATGGAATTAATTTTATGTATATTCTACCATTTACCTCCAAAAAAGCATTATTTGAATCGACATATTTTTCTAAAAAACCTTTTCCAAGATTAAAATATAAAAATAATATAATAAAATATTTAGAAAAGAATTATCCTCATGTAAAATATAAAATCTCTTTTAAAGAAGAAGGTATTCTCCCAATGTTTAACCAAAACGTTAAACAACAGTTTAATTATTTTCCCATTGGGATTCCTGGGAATTGGATAAAATCATCTACAGGTTATAGTTTCCAAAATTGTTTTTTTAATTCAAATTTGATCGCAAATAAAATTATTAATAATAAAAAAATAAAATTAAGAAAAAAATATTTATTAGAATTTTTAGATGAAGTTTTTTGTAACTTAATAAAAACAAATCCAATGTATTTAAAAAAATTTTTTTTATATTTTTTTAAAAAAAATGATTTAAAGTTAATAGTGAGCTTTCTTAACGGAAATATCAATCTTATCCAACTCTTAAGAATTATTACAACCTTACCCAAAAGAAAGATATTTATTTCAGCCTTTGAAATTATTAAGAAGAAAGTTTTTTTCAGATGAAAGCAATTGATCTTAGAGTATTTGCAATATCAATACTTTTTTTTTCAATTTTCATTAATCTATTTGAAAAATTTGTATACCTCAATTTATATAATCAGCTTATTATATTTTTTATACCTCTTATATGGCCTGGATTAGCTCATGGAAGCCTAGATATTTATACGGCTAAAAGATTTAAATTAATAAAGTCAAATAAAGATTTACTTTTTTTTCTTATAATTTATGTTTCTATTCCAATTTTTTTCTTCTATTTATGGTTAAAATTTTCGGATCTATTTTTCATTTTTTTTTTAACTTTGTCCGGTCTTCATTTTGGTATTAGCGATAAAGAAAGTAAATTGTATTTTCAAAAAAGAATGGAAATATTACTTAGAGCAATTGTCATAATTTTTTTACCTATAAAATTTTATATTGAAGAAATAAGAGAAATATTTATCTTCTTTAATGTTAGTGATAATTTAATTTCTTTATTGTTTTATTGGAGTGAATTTTTTTTCTATTTCGCTATCATCATATTCTTTTTTTTTTTAATAAACTTCTTTTTTAGAAAATTATCTAAAGATTTAATAATTGAACTGATATTACTCTTTTTTTGTTTTATTTATTTCAAACCTTTAGTCTCTTTTCTTATATATTTTTGTTTTTTACACTCTGTAAGACACCTAGTGTATGAAAGATATAAACTCAATCTTTCATTTATGAAGTTATTTATCAAAACATTACCAATGACTTTTTTAAGCTGCTTATTTATTTTTTTTCTAATACTAGCTGTAAACCAGGCCAAAGTCATAAGTTTAAACCATGTTATAATTGCCCTGTCATCATTAACAATTTCCCATATTTTTTTAATTAATTTTCTTAAAAATGACTAATCATTCATATAGAAGTTTGAATTGATGAAGGACTTAAACCATTTACCTTGTTTGATCAAATTATTGTTATCTACATTTTTTGGTAAATCAAATTCCTTTATATCTTTTTTGCATAATGTTCTAGTCTCAATATTTAATCTTCTACTTTTACCCAAATTGCTTCCGTGAATATGGTTTCCAGAAAAACAAAAAGCATCTCCATAATTAATTTTTTTTGTTTTATAATCTATAAGATTAAAATCTTGAATAGAGACTGGTGTTGAAGTTTTAATAAAGCCTTTTTTAAATAATTTAAAACTCCATTCTTTTGAATTATTCCTAACTTTTTTAGTAAAATATTTTGGAATGAAGAAAATAGAATGTTTTTTTGATAGATTATGTAAAGGAATCCACCAATTAATTTGATGTTGAAAGTTTGATGCCCATGTATCTCTGTGTGGTTTAACAGGTTTCAAAAGACCCTTTGCCTTTTCATTAATTGATGGACTGAATCTAATTGTCATTTGATCAAAATAAGTATCTTCGATTTTAAAATTCAAATCTTTTAAAAATACTATGAATTTTTCATTCAAAGATTTTGATTGTTTAATCATTTTTTGAAACCTAATAATTTCTTTTTCTTCAAAAATAATGGAATTATCTTTAGTAAAGTTATCTATTGAAACATTAAAAAAATTTAAAAAATGATTCTCTACTTCAACTATTAAAGAAAGTAAACTTGAAAAACCTTGGGGTATTAAAATTTTACCATTAAAAACTGAAGTCTTAAATTTATTTAAATCATACCTGTCATTAAGATAAATTTTTTCAAAAAAATTTTGATTTTTCATTTTCATAAGAATTTAATATTATATTAACTATGAAATATCTCTCTGAAAAGATAGCACTTAAACTTCTTAACTTAGAAAAAATAAATAGAAGTATTGTAATTAGTGACCCTTCGCAAAAAGATTGTCCAATGGTATATATAAGTAAGGAGTTTTCAAAACATACAGGGTATAGTATTAAAGAATCTTTAGGAAAAAATTGTAGATTTCTTCAAGGCCCAGAAACCGACGAAAACGATATTCAGCAAATAAAACTATCTTTAAAGCTTAAAAAAAGGATTACCATTGACATTCTAAATTACAAAAAGAATGGTGAAAAGTTTTGGAACAGATTAAGAATTATACCCATATTTGATAATGAGAAAAAACTAATTTATTTTGCTGGAGAACAAAACCCTATTTCCGTTGAATCTGTAAGAAGACATACATTTAATAAGATTATTGATTAGTCTCTTTATATTTGTACTGTAAATCAAGGTATGATCCCCCTTCACATTGAAGTATATTTTCTGGTCCTTTGTTATTATTAAGTCTTTTTTGGGATATAAGAAATAAATTTTGATAATACAAAGCCTGTCTTTCTTGTAAAGTCCACAGTGTTCTCTCATCTAAGTCAAAAGTTCTATTAGAGTTTTTCTGATAATGATGAACCATTTCATGAAGAATTATTGATAAATCACAAATGTTATCGTCAGGGGTAAGGTTATCTCTATAAAAAATACCTTCATTTTTTACATAATAAGCTTTGACTCTGCAATTCTTTGACGAATAACATGCTTTATCTGACATTTCTTTCTTTGACAATTGAAAGAATGGTGGTGGATCTACTTTTTCACTAAATTCAGTATTTGAAATTATCCAGGTAGTAAGAAATGTTAAAAGTGTTTTAGTTATCATTTATCTTTTACTATTATAGTTCCAATTTTTTTACTACTTTTAAGATTGTAGATTATTATAGAAGTTTTATTGTTAGTTTTATTTTTTACGTGAAGATATAATTTATTATCATTAATGTTAAAAGATTGTAAAGTTTGATTAGAATTTAACTTGGGGGAAATTTCTAAATTTTCAATAAATTTATCTTCAACTTGACTATATTTTTTGATAATTACAACAATTGTGATTGAAAAGAGAATTAAAATTAAAACTGCTAAAAAAACAACTGTGAATTTTAGGTATTTGTTCATTGAATAAGGATTATATAAAAATATGTGTATCTATCAATGATTTGGGAAAAAGAATTGATAAAGTATTGTCTAAAAAAATTAATGATTTTTCACGTAATAAGATTCAAAATTTGATTATTAATGGAAATATAAAGCTAGACAACGTGATTATAAAAGATCAATCACTTTTAATTAAAAAGGAAGGAACCTTATTAGTAAGTTTACCTAAGCTCAAAAATTCAAAATTAGTCGCAAAAAAAATTGATCTAGATATAGTTTTCGAAGACGATCATTTACTTGTTATAAACAAAAGAGCAGGAGTAATTGTACATCCTGGTGCAGGAAATTATGAGAATACCCTAGTGAACGGTCTTATCTACCATTGTAAAGAATCTCTTTCGGGGATAGGTGGGGTAATGAGACCTGGAATTGTTCATAGAATTGACAAAATGACAAGTGGGCTATTAGTTATTGCTAAAAATGATAAAGCTCATAATGATCTTTCAGAACAATTTAGAAATAGGAAAATTAATAGAAAATACATTTGTTTAACCTGGAACTCTACTAACTTAAAAAAAGGATTAATAAAAAAAAATATAATTAGATCAAAGGTAAATAGAAAAAAAATGGTTGTTTGTGACGAAAATTTAGGTAGAGATGCAGTAACTGAGTATCAAAGAAAAAAGAAGTTTGATTTTAAAAAGCTATCAATATGTTTTTATGAATGCAAGCTTCATACAGGAAGAACGCATCAAATAAGAGTTCATTTAAATCATCTTGGAGTTCCTATAATTGGAGATTTTGTTTATAAAAAAAACATTAATAAAGATTGCCTTCCAGTTAAAATTAAAGAAAACATAGAAAAAAGTTTTATTATTCCAAAAAGGCAGGCGTTGCACGCTCAATCAATTGGTTTTTTTCACCCATTCAAGAAAAAAGATTTGTTTTTTGAGTCTGAACAACCAAAGGAGTTTAAAGATCTTGTATCATTATTAGAAAAAAATACTTAAATTAACAAAATATTCATCTCATATTCATTTTTAGCTTGAAATTCATTTTTTAGGTATTATTATTACCTTATGACTGTAAAATTAGAATCAAATATTGTAAGAAATCTTAACCAAAATGATATTTCCTCTTACCTCAAAGAGATAAATAAGTTTCCTTTATTATCTCACGAGGAAGAATACAATCTTGCTGATGAATGGATCAAAAATAAGTGCCTTAATGCAGCACATAAACTAGTCAATGCTCACTTGCGTCTAGTTGTTAAAATTTCTATGAAATTCAGGGGATATGGTTTACCTTTAGGTGAATTAATTTCCGAAGGAAATATTGGTTTAATTCAATCCTTAAATAGATTTGATCCAAAAAAAGGGTTTAGACTCTCAACATATGCAATGTGGTGGATAAGGGCTTCTATTCAAGAATTTATTCTTCACTCATGGTCATTAGTTAAAATTGGTACTACTGCAGCTCAGAAGAAGCTGTTTTTTAATCTACGCTCATTAAAGGGTAAACTTAAAGCACTTGAAGACGGTGATTTACCCCCTGAACTTGTAACGGAAATTGCAGATAGATTAGATGTATCAGAAAACGATGTAATAGACATGAACAGAAGAATGTCAGGTCATGATCAATCTCTCAATAACCCATTTTCAGCTGATAATGATGATGAATGGATCAACAGTTTAGTAGACGATAACGAAAGTCATGAAAACAAATTTATTTATAAGCAAGAGCTTTTCAGACGTAAAGAAATGCTCGAAAGTGCCTTAAAAGACTTAGATGACAGAGAGAGATATATAATAACACATCGTAGACTTGTTGACGATCCATTAACTCTTGATCAACTAAGTAAATCTTTTGGAATTTCTAGAGAAAGAGTTAGACAAGTTGAAGCAAAAGCCTTTGAAAAACTTAAAAAGTTTGTTAAAAATGTCGATTACAGAAGCAAAAACTTTAATCAATAAATGGGTTTTTAACTAATATTGTATCCTCACGTTTAGGACTTGTTGATAACAAAGAAACTTGAACACCGAGTAACTCCTCTATTCTTCTCACATATTTAATTGCTAAAGCCGGAAGTTCACTCCAAGATTTCGCACCCATTGTTTTTTCTTTCCAACCTTTTTGAGTCTCGTAAATAGGAACAATATTTTTCTGATCAGACTCTGACTGAGGAAAATAATTAATCTTTTTTCCATTTAATTTATAACCTATACAAACCTTAATTTCTTCAAAACTATCCAAAACATCCAACTTTGTTAGTGCAATTCCATCTATACCTGAGACTTTTATAGAATGTCTTAGTAAAACAGCATCAAACCACCCACACCTTCTTTGTCGACCAGTTACAGTTCCAAATTCATTTCCAATTTCCCCAAGCTTTTTCCCTACATCACAATTTAGTTCACTAGGAAACGGACCACCTCCAACTCTTGTTGTATAAGCTTTTACTATACCTAAAATAAAACCAATTTGTTTAACAGAGATCCCTGTTCCAACAGCAGCGCTACTTGGCACTGTGTTAGATGAGGTAACATATGGATAGGTCCCGTGATCAACATCTAAAAGAACTCCTTGTGCTCCTTCAAATAATATCCTTTTTCTTTCTAATCTTGCATTATCTAATATTGGAGCAGTTCTTTTTATGTACTTTAAAATTGGTTTTCTGAAGGATGAAACTTCTTTTTTTATAGCTTCAAATCTAAGTGGTGGGGAATTTAGGCCTGCCAAAATAATATTATGGTAGTCTAAAATATTTTTAATTTTATCATTTAAAACTTTTTCATCATTTAAATCGCCAAAACGTATTGCCCTTCTTCCAATTTTATCTTCATAAGCTGGGCCAATTCCTCTTCCAGTTGTTCCAATTCTATTTTTTCCCTTTCTTTCCTCTCTTATTTTGTCAATATTTTTATGAAAGCTAAATATTATTGATGCACAATCGGATAATATTAAGTTTTTTGGGTTAATATTGACTCCATGCATTTTCAGGCTTTTAATTTCTTCTAAAAGTGCCAAGGGATTTACAACAACACCATTTCCAATGACTGATAAGGTTCCTCTCCTAATAATTCCAGACGGAATTAAACTTAACGCAATTTTTTTTTTTTCAATAACAATAGTATGACCGGCATTATTTCCTCCCTGAAATCTAAAAACTATGTCTGCTTGATTAGATAGCCAGTCTACAATCTTTCCCTTTCCTTCATCACCCCATTGAGCACCTATTACTGTTACATTTCCCATTCTATTTCACTTTAAAAATAACGTTATCAAAAAAATAGTAGTTACATTCTTGTTTAATTGCATGAGTTTTAATTTGCTTTTTATTTAATTTCTCTATTGCTTGAAAAGTAATAAATCCCTTTTTTTGAAGGTTTTTTTTTAATTCCACCTGTGTATTTTTGGGAATTAAAATTTTTTTTATTAGCTTTTTAGTCAAAAATGATTCTTTAAGTAGTGATTCTATAAAACCAGAGAAACCAACGCAATTTTCATTTGAAACCTTATAATTACCTCCTGAAAATAGTTCTTTAAGATTTTCTGAAAAAACCTTAAAAGCAATTCCTGAATGATAGTTTGAATCATCAATTTCTAAAGGATCAATTAATATTTCTAAATCTGGGAAGTCTTTAATTATTCGACTTGTAATTTTAATAAAACTTTGAATTTCATGGTAAATATTTTTTGTTAATTTAATTTTCCTTAAATTTTTAAGATTTGTTGACGCATCTCCAACACTATCAATCAGGGAGTCCGCAATGATTTTGAGTTTTTTGGATATTTTTTCTAAACCTTCTGAGTTTTTATTGTTAAATCTATCTCTTACAAATTCTAATTCAGGTTTTGAAAGTTTAAAGTCATTAGCAATAGCTAAAATTAGTGTGGGCATAGTAAAGTTTATGAAAAATTTTTTGATTTTTAAAAGCTTTAATGATTCAATCATAAGGGAAATTACCTCAGCTTCACATTGATTTTCTTTTATACCAATAATCTCTAATCCTATTTGAGTTGCTTGTCTTGAAAGATTGAGACTATTATTTTTAACTCTCAAAACTTCTCCCGAATAACATATTTTTAATGGTCTGGGTAATTCAACTAATGAACCACAGGAAATTCTTGCTATCTGAACAGTTATATCGGACCTTATTCCCATCATTTTTTGAGAAATTGGATCAAGAACTCTAAATGAATTTGCGTCTTCATTATCATCTAAAAGAAAAAAAAGTGAACTTTCAAACTCCAAAAGTGGAGGCTTTACAAGCAAAAATCCATTTTTTTGCATCAGTTGAACAAATGTGGAATTAATTTTATCTTCTTTGGTTGCCAATTCTGGGAGACTGTCTCGGAATCCCTCTGGTAAAAGCTGATTTTTCACTCTATAACCTAAAATTATTAAAAGACCAATCTAGCCAATTTGTAAGAGCAATCAAATCATTTTTTTTTATATTTGATCCATTCCATATTCTTATTCCTGGTTTAGCTTTACGATAATTAGCAATATCAAAAGCAATTTTTTTTTTAGATAAAAAAGCAAACATCCGCTTATGATCAAAATCTTTTTTAAAAATAAAAAAACCGGGCGTAATAGCTCTATATTTTTTTTTTTTTGCAAAAAAAACTCACAAATTGACTCCCTGTTACCCACTGTTCTAAAATAGACTTGTTTGCAATAGAAGTTTCTTTACTAAACTTTACCCCGCCTTTTTTTTTGAAAATTTCTAGACAAAGATCAAAATCAGAGATTGATAATAAAGAAGGAGTATTAATCAAAAAATCATGGTCATAAATTGACAAAATTTTTGGTAATTTGTTTCTTTTATTTAAACGCTCCATTGCTTTAGGACTTAATACAATAATTCCATGTTGAGATTCGGAACCAATAGCTTTTTGCCATGAGAACACTGAAATATCAATTTTTTCCCAGGGTAAATCTTCAATAAAAGCAGCTGAGGTTACATCTGAGATGACTAATCCATCATGAGAGTTTTTTATAAAATCTATATTATTAATAGTCATACCAGTTGAGGTTCCTGTCCAAACAAAAATTATATCATTTTTCTTAGGAATATTGTTCAAATCTGGTAAATCACCCTCTAAATTCTTTCTTAACTCTACTTTTAAATTTAGCTTTAATAAATCTTCATACCAACTTAAACCCCAGTAATCATAAATTATTGCTGTTACTGTATTTTTTCCAAGAAAGGACCAAATTACAGCCTCCATGGCTCCAGAACATGAACCAGGAAATAATAAAACTTTATGATTTTTAGGTATGCCCAAAATTTTTTTTAATCTGTCCAAAATATCATTTATAAATTTTTTAACATCATTAGATCTATGATATCTTCCTAAAAAATTAGTGTTTAAGTTATTGACCGACCATTCATCAGGTTTTTTTGTTGGTCCAGACGAGAAATTTGGAGACTTTGGTTTTTTGATATTTGGAATGATCATAATTCATAAAATAATGGGAAAGTAATAAAAAAAACAATCCAACATATAATAGTCAATGGTAAACCAAACTTAACATAATCAATAAATTTATAGTGACCTGGTCCCATTACTAATAGATTAGTTTGATAGGCTAAGGGAGTTACAAATGAAGTATTTACAGCAAAAATCAATGCTATTGCAAATACCTTAGGGTCTACATTAATTTTTTCTGCAATATCAATTGCAATTGGAGTAAACAACACTGCGCAAGCATTGTTAGAAATAAAATTGGTAGTTATTGAAACTAGCATGTAAAAACAAAGTAAAAAAACTAAGGGGGACGATTCACCAAGAAAATCTACTAAAGATTGAGACAAAAAGTTTGCTGTCCCTGTTATTTGTATAACACTACCTAATGCAAGAGATGTAACAATTAAAAGAAGTAAGTTATTATCAACACTTCGAATAACCTGTCTAATAGAAAGCACTTGAGACATAATCATTAAAACAACTCCCATTAGTGCAGCAACAACAAGAGGAAGTATTTCAAAGGCACCAAAAAATATTACTGAAAGGAATATATAGATTGATTTTTTAGAAATATCTTTTGACGAAATTTCAGACGTCGCCCACTCCATCGGCATCAAATCACTTTGTGTTCTCAAGGCCTTAATTGATTCCTTTTCACCTTGTATTAGAAGAGTGTCTCCTGGTTCTAATGGAAGTTCACTCATGTGACTGGTAATTATCTTTGATTTTCTTTGCAAACCTATAACAAAGCAATTGTAACGATATCTGAAGCTTACATTCTCAATTGTATTTCCAACTAAACTTGATGATGGAGTAACCATAACTTCAGTTATAATTTGATTTTTTTGAGTGTCACTCTGATCATCTTTTTCAAAAGTTTCAATAGAACCAATGTTTTGCGACAATATATTGGTTAATTGTTCTCTTGAAATTGAAACAACCAAAATATCTCCTTCTTCAAGTATAAAACCATAAAAAGGAGCATGTTCTGCATGTTCTCCTCTTTGAATCATTAAAATCTTAACTTGTCCTAGTTCTTTTATATTTGAATCTTTAATAGCTTTACCAATTAAAGATGAACTTTTATTTAAAACAATTTTAGTAATAAAACTATTTTTACTATCGTCTGTCAGTTGATTGGATATTGGTGCTCTGTCTTTAAGTAAAACTTTGGAAAAAAAAATTAAATAAAACAGGCCTGCAATCGCAATTACTGAGCCTGGAAGTGCAAACTCAAAAAAACTTATTTCTATTTTTGCATAGTTGTATAATGAATTAGAAACTAATAGATTTGTGCTAGAGCCAACAATTGTAATCATCCCGCCTAGAATAGCTGCAAAACTTAATGGCATTAAAAATTTACTCATAGAATAATCTAAATTTTTAACAATACCCTGAATAATAGGAATGAAAATTATTACAACTGGTGTATTATTAATAAAAGCACTTAAAAATAAAACAATAAAAAGAGTTACAAAAATTATTATTTTTGTGTTGTTAGAAAAAAAACCAAGAAAATTAGTTATAAACCCATTTAAAACTCTTGTCTGAACAACACCTTGACCTAAAATTAAAAGAGAAATTACTGTTATAAGTGACGTATTGCTAAAACCACTTAAAATAGTCTGAGGGTTAAGTAGATTTACACCATCCTGATTTCTATAAGGAAAAATTGAAAAAAAAATTAAAAGAAATGTCAAAATAACAATGGACTTGAAAACCATTGAAAATCTGTCGATAGCATAAAAGAACATGCTAAGAAAAACTATTAACAAACTAAAAAAAATGAACTGATTATCGTCTAACAAAAACATAATTTAGGGAAATTTAAATATATCTAT
>MDTA01018073.1_pt1 | contig 14944 bp, 17 predicted proteins | sample 811151 | NCBI WGS metagenome assembly MDTA01 (sample SAMN05326648, study PRJNA326480) | marine metagenome | isolation source: seawater | place: Indian Ocean: South | collected 2010 | reverse complement strand
TTCGCTCCCTTTTGATGGGCTACGATGAGCCGAAAATCCTCCGTTACGAGTAACCCGTCAAATGTCCCACACTTGCTGACGGCCTACACTCCATGAAGGTCTTGTCAAGGACGAGGATAGGCACGCCGACCAGGATGATGAGCCTGGCGACGGCGAGACGTCATCAAAAACCTTGTCGCCTGAAGGAGCGCTGCGCAAGGCGAATGGATTTTCGCAAGGGCTTGTGGACGATCTCGTCTGCGAGCGGCTGCTGGTCGCCAAGGCGCATCTGGCCCAGGACTTCGGAACCGCCTTCGACGTCTTGCTGTTCACGCTGGCGCGCCAGCTCTTTCGCACCGGCCATGTCGCCTCTCCGCTCGACATGACGGCGCGCAAGTCCCGCGAGCATCCTTCAGTGGTCAAGGATCTGAGCGAGGCGCCGGCCGTGCGGCTGATGGAAAGCCTCAAGGGCGATCTCGATCTTTCATGGATCGACCAGCCGGACGCCGAGGCTTTCGCTGTCCTGTCGAGCTTTCCCGACGACGCCAAGCAGGCGTTGTTCGCCTTCTGCGTCGCGCAGATGCTTGAGGGCCAGTTGGGGTTTTTCGATTGCGCCAATCCGGTGGTCGAGGCCATCGGCCGCCGGCTTGCGCCGCCCATGCGCGAATTCTGGCGTCCGACTGAGGAGGGCTACTGGTCGCGGGCCAAAAAATCCCACGCCCTCGAAGTCGGCGAGGCGCTGCTCGGGCTCAAATGGCGCGAGGAGCATGAAAGCGCGAAGAAGTCCGACATCGCGAGAGCGCTCGGCGCGGTTTTCGCGGGGGATGCGGGCGCGCGCACGGCGTTCACGCAAAGCCCGCTTGAGGCCGTCGATGCGTGGACGCCGCCGGGCTTCGCGTTTGAAGCAGCGCCGGTCGTTGAGGCGGATGCGGAGGAAGACTTTGACGTTGTCGAAGGCGTCTCCGGTGCGACGCCGGAAGCGCCCGCCGATGCGGCGCCCGACCAGGACGGCGCGTCCGGGCAATCATTAGGCGGTCAAGACCAAAGCCCGGGTGCGCTTCCGGCTTTCCTGCAAGCATAAGCGAAAGCGACGGGCCGGAATTTCGGCGGCGGGTTTGATCAGGCGAGAGAGGTCTTTCGCCGGCCCGCCGCCTTTCCCACTTCCTATTGGCCGTGAACTTCTAGCCTGCATCCGTGCTGGACTGCCTGGCGGCGGGTGGATTCAACACTTTTATCCGCCAGCTAAGTTTGAGACGGCCGCTGACAGGACAAATATGGCAAACTTTTCTATATTATAAAACCTTGCAAAGTTCTATAAGTACGGCTATATACGGCATCAATTGGAGGATCCCAAGTGAACACCGTGGAAAATGATCGCCCGCACATCGTAGAGACCTATTCAACGACCGACTTGTCTAACCGGATTGGCGAGGTCTGGGCTTCCGCGGAAAAGGGGCCGGTTGGCATCCAGCGCAACCGCAAGACCCGATATGTCCTCATGCCGGTTGATGAATTCGACCGGCTGGTCGAGAACGGCGATCCGCGCCGCGCCTATGGCTTCGACGAACTGCCGCGCGATCTTCACGATGCCCTGATGACGGAAATCGACGCCGAGCTTTCTAAGGCGCCGAACCAGTGAGCAGGGACGCTAAAACACCGTACAAAGAGCTTACCGGCGGTTCCATCATCTCGTACCACTATCAATGGCGCTGGCAACATGAGCGCGGCGAGGATCACGGCCGCAAGAAGCGTGAGAGCGTCGTTGCAATCCGAACGGTTGTCGGAGGCCGCGATACGATCTTTGTTTTTCCGATCACGTCGCAGCCGCCGTCGGCCGACCGACATGCGTTTGAATTGCCAGAGCTCGAAGTGCGCCGAATTGGGCGCGGTCGGATCGACCGCCTTTGGATTGTCATTGATGAAATGAATACCGACGAAGTCGCGCGGTCATATGTGCTTGAACCCGGTTGCAAGCTCGGCGACTTATCCCGGTCTGTTTACGAAGCCCTCCTGAAACGGATCAAGGGCATGGAGGGCTCGATCAAGATCGTAAACCGCGCCGAATAGGCGAAGCGTTTCCTGAAGCACTCGACGGACTGAAAGTTCACGATGCCGCGTCTGACGCCGCCGCTCCGGTTTCGCGTTCGATGCGGCGTCGGCTGAGAGCGCCGATGAACGCGATGGCCCGACCGACGCCGATAAATTCGACAGCGGCGGGGCGCCGGACATTAGTGCATGTGCAACCGCGCGACCAGACGATGAAGATGGTGGTGTTTAGCCTGGCGATCAGTCTGGCGGCCAAGCGCTGTCAGCCTATCTCGAAGAATAAGAGAAAGAGGCGGGCGGGCGTTCGGCGGCGGGTTTGATCAGGCGAGAGAGGTCTTTCGCCGGCCCGCCGCCGGAGACCTCCCATGTCCAACCACCTCTACTCACGCCACGGGGAAGCGATCGACATCTGCGGCGAGCATGATTTCATTGCGGTCCTGAACGCGCTTTGCCGTGCGGTCCGCGACTGCGGCGAAGACCAAACGGCGCCGTCGCGGGACCCAGCCGTGCGTCTCATCGCAGCGCGCATGGGCACGATCGCCTATGTCGATGATGACGATTGCGCCGCGCTGCTCGAGGCCTGCCGGGCGCAGCTCGCCAACTGCGCGGCGCGACTGGCGATCGTGCAAATCCTTGAAAAGCGCATCTGCGGCGACGCCGGCCGCAAGGCGGCGTTTCACCGCGAGGGAACGGTTCACCCTCTTTCATTTCAACCGGAGCTTGGTCCTATGCCCCTCGACGCGCCGCGCGAGCTCGCGCCCCTGCCGCTTTTTGCTCATCAACCGATTTCGAAAGTCGACGCGCTTGCCGCCGCCGCGCGCATTCTTCTACCCCATTATGAACGCGGCGCCGCGCTGACGCCGGCTGTCTTGCGTTCCGCAATGCGCGACGCATTCGGCGCCAATGATGGCGACGGCGCCTGGGACTGGAAAGACGCCTATGAAGCGTCCGAAGCCGCGCTCGTCCTGTTCCTGAGGAAGTATGGGCGTTTGATGCGGTCAAAGGCGGGGAGCGGTGAAAAATTCCTCGCCATGATCGAGCGTCTCGCGACGCTGGCGCCCAGCGAAACCCGCAGGTCGGAGACGAGCGAGGCGTTGCAGCAATTCTCGACGCCGCTGGCGCTTGGCGTGTGCGTCGCGGCCGCCGCCGATATTTCTCCGCGCGACCTCGTGCTCGAGCCTTCCGCCGGAACCGGTATTCTCGCCGTGATGGCGGAGCTCGCCGGCGCCAGGCTCGTTCTTAACGAACTCGGCGAAACTCGCTTCGGTTTGTTGAAACGCCTGTTTCAGGACGCCAGCGCCACGCAATTTAATGGCGAGCATATCGACGACCGGCTGGCGCCAGCAATCCGCCCGAGCGTCGTCATCATGAACCCGCCTTTTTCGGCGGCGCCAGGGATTACCGGCAAGCGTCCCCGCGCCGCCTGCGATCACATTGCTTCGGCGCTGGCGCGGCTTTGCGAGGGTGGCCGCCTTGTCGCTATCACCCAGGAAAGTTTCCGCGCCGATGCCCCGCAATGGCGCGAGGCTTTCATGCGGTTGCGGGTCCACTATCTTCTGGAGCCAGGCTGGCGCGCTGACAACGCCGTGCAGGGGCTCGGGCGATCGAACCGCACCAATCAGAAGCAGCCGCCGCTGTTTCGGCCGGTTGCAACCAATATCAAGGGCGAGAAGCGGTTCCTGTCGACCATCGCCCGACGTCTCGACAGTCTCGGCGCGCTGACTCGCGGCCAGCGCCAGACCGGCGGGCAGGGGCTCTTCCGCGCCGACGATAATCTCGAGTCGCCCTACGCCAAGGCAGCCTTGCGCAAATTCTACCGGGCGCTCTTCGCCGGCAAGCTCGACTGCTGCTCGCTCACTGCGTTCATCGAGATGACGGGCCTCAAGCTGCTCGATCAGGACGGCTCGCTGCTTGAAGAGCTTCCGCCGATCACGACCTTCCTCAATCGCATCCTGGCGCTCAGGATCGACCGCCAGAACGCCGTGTTCTGCGCATACGAAGCGCTGCTCGAAGGCGAGGTCGACGCCGCCATGTCGGCAGGCGTCTACGAAGTTGGTCTCGAGACCCTCGTTGCCGAGCGTTTCGACGTCAAGGAGACGGCGGATATCTTCACCCATGAGCGCTCAGGCGCGACGACGCGTGTCGTCACGATCGAAAAGAAGCAGCGCAATGCGCTGATTTCCTTGGACGACGCCATCGCGCTTGCTGGCGAACGCAAGGGCCGGCTCTATCTCAACGAAAAGTCGAAGCGCGCCGCGATCGTGACTTCCGCGCCGTCCTTCATGCATGAGGACGGCTCGGTTGAAAAGCGTCTGCGACTCGTTCGTCCGATGACCCGCGAGACGGTGGAGGAGGTCGCCTTCGCGGAGACGGCGTGGGCCGAAGTCGGCGAGGCCGAGTTTCGCGCCGCATGGAACGCTGAACTCGAAGGCATCCCGGAATTCTCGGTCTCAACGTTCCATCTCGTCACCGGGCTCCTGCTGCCGATCTGGGATCGTCTGCCCCAGGAAAATATGAAGGTGAACCGGCTCGAAGCCTCCGACGGGCGCCGGTTGCTCGGCCGCATCGTCGGCGCCGCCGAGCTTGAAAAGCTGATGATCGATGTGGGCGCAAAATCCGTCGGCGATTTCACGCCGGAAGCTATCGGCGCGTCCGTAATGAAAGACGGCGCGGTGTTCGCCCTGGCGACCGGCCTGCAGCTCCGGCGCTCTCGGGTCATGTATGAAAACCGGCTCGAAGTCGCGAACTACGGCCCGGACCAGGTCGAGACGCTTAAAGCCATGGGGTGTTTTTCCGAAATCATTGCGCACCGGCTGCGGCTTTTCGCACCGGCGCGCGGTGAGGCATATCCGGCGATCACGCCCATCGTCGCGCGCTTTCCAGTCACCGGGTTCGAGGCGCGCGGGGCGTAATTGAAACTTCGTGAATGGAGGACGTCATGGGACGCGCATCCGACATTGCGGCGCGGCTGGCTGACCGCGCCGAGGAGGTCTGCCGCGCCTATCTGCCGAACGGCCGGCGATCCGGGGCCTACTGGATCGTCGGCGATGCGGCGGGCGCCAAAGGCCAGAGCTGTTATGTCCGCCTTCGGGGCGGCCGCGACCGCATCGGCAAATGGCGCGATCAGAACCCGGCGAATGGCGATCATTACGGCGATCTCCTCGATCTTATCCGCGTCAATCGGGGTCTTGGCTCGCTCGCCGAGGCCGTCGCGGAAGCCGAAGCGTTTCTCGGCGGTCCCGCGCCGTTCCGGCCGCCGCTCGCCGCCAGCGCTGGAGATGGCGCCGACGATACTTTGAAACGGCGCAACGCCGAGCGCTTATGGGCGCGGTCGCGAGAGCTCGCCGGCACGAAAGCCGAACGGTACTTGCTGGCGCGCGGGCTCAATCCCTCTGGGCTCGTGTCGCTGCGTTATCATCCGGATGCCTATTATTATGACGATGATGCGGAGCAGAAGCGCAGCGGGCCTGCGCTGATCGCAGCCGTGCGCGACGGCGCAGGCGAAATGAAGGCGGTGCATCGAACCTGGTTCGACGGCGACAGCGTCATTCTTCGCAAGATGATGGGCTTGCCCGATGATGGCGTCGTTGCGCTGGGCGGGACAGGCCCAGGATTGCTCGTCGGCGAGGGGATCGAGACCGTCTCGTCCCTGCGCGGCGTGTTCGCAAGCGTCCGGCTTGAGGCGCTGCTCACGGCAGGCCGGCTTATGGCCTTCGACCCGCCGGACGATATCGATCGCCTGCTCATCGCCGTTGATCGCGATCCGGCCGGATTTGTTGCAGCGCGCTGCGTCCGGGCGAAGGCGCGGGCGCTCGGCGTGCCAGCGTTCTGTCTCGTTCCGGCGTCGGCTTTTTATGGCGCCGATTTCAATGACGACCTCACGCGTTTCGGATTTGAGGTCACAGCCTCTGCGGTCCGCCGTCAGGCTGGAGAGTGAAAGGCGAGCAGTTTTGGGGTGACGGGCCCGCAAGGCGAAAGAGCGGCTTTAATCGTTCGGTCTTATATGACGCTTCCGCTGGGGGCGATGAAACCGACGGGGAAGGGCGCCGGGCAGCACCTTCGAAAATCTTCTTGATTTCTTTACGTGGTTTACTTACTTTACGCAAAGTACGAAAGGTGCATCTCGATGAACGAATCTGTCCCAGCCTCTGAATTCTCCAGGAATTTCGGGCGTTACAAGGATCTGGCGACGGCGGAGCGTGTCGTCGAGGTGTCCAGCAATGGCCGGCCGATCGGCGCTTTCCTCTCTCAGGCAGAATATGAGCGCTATTTACGCCTGAAGGGTCGCGAGACCCGCAATGTCAAGATCGACGACCTCCCGGAGGATCTCATTCGCGACCTTGAACGCGCCGAATACGGCGTCGTCAGTCGGTGAGCCTGCCCGATCCGGTTCCAGGCCTTGTCATTCGCCATGCCTTTCTCTGGAGCCATGAAGCCGCACGGGGCCAGTCCGAAGCAGCTAAAACGCGTCCCTGCGCCATCGTGGTCGCAGCGGCGCAAGGTGAAAACGGCGCCCTTCGCGTAACCGTAGCGCCCATCACCCACTCGCCGCCGGAGGACGAGACAACCTGCGTTGAACTGCCCGCTGAAATAGCGCGCGAACTCGGGTTTGACGATGATCGCCAATGGCTGCGGTTCGACGAACTTAATTATTTCGATTGGCCTGGCTTCGATCTATCGCCGGTTCCGGGCGAGAGCGGGCGATACGATTACGGCATGTTGCCGCGTCGCTTTTTCGAAACCGCCAAGGCTTTGATCTTGGCCCGCATTCGCGCCGGCAAGCGCACTTCGATTGTCAATCGCAACGTCTGATAACGCGCCGAACGATCTTCTCGACGTTTGGTTCTATGTTCTGTGATGCTTTTTCCTGCGCCGCTGCGCGCAGACAGCGCTGGCCTGTCGGTTTGTTACGGCGTTAATGCCTCGCACAGGAGAATCGGGATGACGTTTCAGCCTCCCAGGTTCAAATGCCCCTTGGCTTGTTCCGCTGGGCCGTCTTTTTTCTGAGATACAGGTGTCGAATGACGCTGCCGGTCGTGAGATCCTCATGCGTCATGACTATTCGCTTGTGGATTTATCATCGCCGGCGTGTTCCGCCATGGCTTTGAGCATCGCTTCCATCATCTCCGGCGGCATGTCGTCGGCCGAGTAGGCGCGTCGCGTATCGTCGGCTCTCATCAGCCGTGCGTCTGACATGGCTCAATCCATTAAATTCGATATTGCCACACATCATGGCAGGAAGGGAATTTCAAGAGCGGCAATCCTCGAAATTCCACGTTTCATGGGGTCACGGCATGTCGCCGTGCGGGAGAGTGAAAGGCGAGCGGTTTTTTGGGTGACATGCCTGCCGGGCGAAAGAACGGCTCCCGCAGGCCTGTCGCGCCCTTCAACTCTCATCGAGGACTTCTCATGACGCATACATATTATCATGCGCGCTCGTCGGCGCACCTCTTCGGCGGCGAGCCGGAAGATTATCAGACGATCCATGACTGGTTCGACGCGACCAAGGAAAGTTTCTGCGACTTTCGCCATCGCGCGCTCAGGCATCACGCTGAGGGCGTCTTCGAGTGCGAACGCGTTTTCGGCGTCACGATTACCAACAGCGCCGGGAAGAAAGTGCCGGTGCGCTACATCGCCGAACAGCACATCATGGAGGATTGCGGCGGGCGCGTCCCGTCGCTCGCCGATTGGCTGTCGCGGATCGAGCCTGCGCCCTGGATGGCGCGCGGGACGAAGCTCGGCCATGGAACACGGAGGGCGGAATCATGAGCGCCTCCGATAGTCTCCGCCATCGTCTGTTGTTGTTGCCCCCGAAAACCGGTGTCGCGTTTCAGCGTCTCCATGAATCGGGCTTGATCGCCGAGGATGCGCTTGGGGCGATCCTGGATGCGGGCGCCATCACCGGCGACACGGCACGGCTGCTCGGCTTCGCCGTCGCCTATCACCATCTCCAGGCGCAAGGGGCGCCTGTAGCGGACGTCATCCGCATGGCGCGCGCCCGGAACCGGCGCGTCAATCTCGGCTGGGGCGCCAAGCGCTGGAAAGCCGAGCACGACCGGCTGTCGCGGGCCGAGACCCTGCAGCGCCTCGCGCAGGAAAACGTCGTCTACGACGTGTCGAAGTTCGCGGCGCGATTGCCGCCCGCCTTCAGCGGTTATCTCATCCGCACCAGCCGCCGGCTGGGTATGGAAGGCCTGCGCCAGCGTCATTGCGTGGCGAGCTATCACGACATGATCAAGGCCGGGCGGTGCGCCATCGCCGCCGTTTTCGTCGGCAAGCGGCGCTGGACGGTCGAACTTGTCGAAACGCCCGGATCGGAGGCGGAGCTGCGCATCGCTCAGATCAAGGCGCGGCTGAACGGGCTCCCATCAAACGAAGTGCGCGAATGCATTCATGAGATGTTGGGTGTCGATCCGAAGGCGCCTGCATTGGCGGGCGGTCTGCGGCCTATGCCCCAGGAGCGGCATTATCTGCAGACGCTGCGCAGCGTGCTGCCCATCCTGCGCGAGCATGGTGTCAGACGGGTCCATGTCTCGTTCGATGGCGCTGGCGACAGCGGCTCCATCGACTATGTCGATTACGAAGACGGCGAGATCGACGCCGAGGCCGTCATGGTCGAGCATCAGCGCGTATCGCGGCGCTTCGGCGGCGAGGGCTGGATCGTCGAGACCGAGCGCGTCCGATGCTCGGTCGACGAGGCGATCAAGGATCTCACCTACGACTATCTCGATGAGACGCAAGTCGACTGGTACAATAATGACGGCGGCTTCGGCGCGCTCGTTATCGACGTCGAACACGGAACCGTCTCTCTCGAAGTGAACGTGCGGCTCACAGAATCGTCGACGGAATTCAGTTCGGAAATCTCCATCGAGACAGGTGAAGAAGAATGACGGCGCCGCCGGATGGCTTGCGACCGCGTTAGCGGCGGCCTGTCGATGGAGATGACTTTGCCGGGATTGGTTTTGGCTGCAGCGGCGGCGGGGTAATAGGGAATAACCCGCCGCTACCATCCGCCGGCGGCGCTTCGGCGCCGTCCGCCCCGGCCCCGCTAATCCATCGCATTGCTGACGCATCAGGCCGATTAATTGGCAAGCATGGCGCTGATCGTGGCTGGTGCGCGGTTCGATAGCATTCCCGCCGTTTTGCACGCCTCCGTCCCGAAGCGCGGGAATGAAGAAAGGCAAGCACTCGCGTTCGCCTAACAGGAGGCGGCTCTATCCGCGATCGATCATTTCGCGATAGGGGTCCGCGAGAGCGTATTTGCGGCTTTTCTTCGCAGGATCCGCGATGACCAGAAAACCGCTGGCCGCCCAGTCGGCGAGGAGGCCGCGTGCGGTGCGCTGGGAAACGCCAAACAATGCCCCAATATCGCGGCTGGTGATGGCGTCGCTCGATGCAAAAAGGTCAAGCGCCCGGCGCTGACGCGGATCGAGCCGGCGGATAAGCGGTGCGCGGTCTTGCACATCCTTCGAGGCGGCGTCTTCGGCGCGCCGCCTTACCCGTTCGAAACTGTCCGCCATACCGGCGCAAAAATAGTCTACCCACTTGGTGATGTCCGCCGCGGCGCGGCCTTCATAATAATTGTGCGACGGGCCGATGGTCAGCGCTTCGTAATAGGCGCTGAGGTTTCGCGCATAGTATTCTTCGAGCGAATAGAGGCCTTTCAGGTCGTAACCGCCGAGATGCAGAACCAGGGTGGTGAGGAGTCGTGCGGTTCGTCCGTTTCCGTCATAATAGGGATGGATGACAGCAAACTGGTAGTGGGCGACGGCTGCGCGAATCGGACATGGCAGGTCGTCCGATTGAGATGCTTTGATCCAGGCTGTCATCTCCTTCATGAGACCTGCGACATCTTTTGCCTCGGGCGGCAGGTAGACGATTCTGCGGCTGGCGCTGTCGCGGATGACATTCTGGCCGTCGCGATAGGGCGTCGGCTTTACTCTCTTCCTGCCCCCCGCCATCACAAGGGCGTGAAGCGTCCGAATTTGAGTTTCGGTAACGGCGGCGCCCGCGGCGGCGAACTGCTCGACTTTTTCGAGGGCGGCGTAGTAGCCGAGCACCTCCTTTTCATCGCGCTCGCGTCCGGGGAAATGGGCGCGCGCTTCAATGACCTCGGCGACTTCCTCCTGGGTTAGCCGATTGCCTTCAATCATGGTTGAATAATGAGTGGAAAAGAGCCGCGCCGTCTCCCGCAAGGTCGCGAGCACGGCGGGCGTAATCGGCAAGTCCCCTACAGCCTGACGTGCGGCTTCGATCCGCATCAGGGCGCCGGCAATTTTGGGCGAGATCGTGAAATTCGGGGCGAAGGCCATTATCGGCAAGTTCTCGGCGGTATTGGCTGCCGTTATTCTGCCGTTAATTCGCCGTTAAAGCAAGGGGTTCCACCGGAACTTCCGGCGCGATCATGATTGGGCAACCGGTCATGTTGAGATGGCGCAGGGCCGCCCGTCTCGGTTCCATCCCTCCTTATGGAAGACGGGCGGCCATAAAGAGCCGCTTAAAGCGGCGCATTTTCTTTCAATGGGAAGAGGGGCGCCGCCCCTCTTCCCGCAAACGAAATGTAGCCGACCCGTGTTGCGTCGCGGGCCGGCGCTAAGGGCCCGAACCGGCGACGAGCGCCGGCCCGGCCCCTAACCGCCGAAGCCGCTCGCGGCCCGCGCCAGCGTCGGTAGATTTCGTTTGCCCCATCACCCCGCTCCTCGCCGGAGCGGCAGGGAAGGAAGGGCGGGGCCTTCCTCCCTGCTTTAATTGTGATGGAGAAACACTGATGCACACTGACGAACATGCAATCCCGATCTTTACGCCGCCTTCCGGCGCGCCGCGCGTGCTGAATAAAAAGACGGATGCGCTATCGCCGAATGCGTTCTATGTCGGACGGCCGTCCCGTCATGGCAACGAGTTTGTCATTGGACGCGACGGAACGCGAAATGAGGTTGTGCGCAAGCATCTTACTTGGTTTGCCGAACAGGATGACCTCGCCAACAGGCTACGCGAATTACGCAGCCGCGATCTTATTTGCCATTGTTCGCCCGAGCTTTGTCATGCGCACACGCTGATATTTGCGGCCAATCCGGACTTGAGAAATCCCGCCTATTGGCGCGCCGACATTTTCGCATTGCTGGCCCCCATCGCAGCTATTGCGGACAGCGCTTTGAACCATTCTTCCTCGATCGCCGGAGACCCCGAAATGCACACTGACGACATGGAGCCGCAGAATATTTCAGCAACCGCCGCCCTTTTAGACGAACTCGCGTTATACGGCGCCAAGTCCGGCGGGGATGAAACCGATCACCGGCTTCTGCCCTCGCCGGAGCAATGCGAAGAGGGGATTGCGGGCGCCATGAATGCGCTTTTTTTGTGCGTTACGGAAAGCCGTTTGGAAGACGACGCCGAGGACTTGCTCTGGTCATTCGTCAATATCTTTCACAGAAAGCTTGCGCGGATCGAAAAGGCGCTTGACCAGAACGAAGACGATCAACGCCGCGCTCAGCGCGAACAGGACGGCTCGGAAGTCAAATCCGTCGAGCTTGAGCGGGTGGTTGACAAAGGCATGGCGCTGTTAGAACAGCAAAACGCTTATACGGCCATGCGCGACATGGCGGCGGACAAGTTCCGCGTCGATACCGGCTCGCTCTGGCGTCCGGCTTCCGGTTCGCGGGCGAGCGCGTCCCCGACCACATCCGCCTTGATCGACTCCAAGGACTTTATCGGCGCGCGCCGCCGCCGCCGCGACGAAGCCTTGAACCCGCAAGGTCCGATTATCGCCTTTGCGGGCGGCAAGGAATTTCAGGACGTTGACGCCGTGTTCAAGACGCTTGACGCTTGCCTTAAAAAGCATCCCGACATGGTGCTCGCCCATGGAGGAACCAAGCAGGGCGCGGAGTTGATCGCCGCCAAATGGGCCGACGCCCGCAAGGTTGCGCAGATCGTCTTTCAGCCCGACTGGAAACGCCACAACAAGGCCGCGCCGTTCAAGCGCAATGACAAAATGCTTGAGCAGCGGCCCATCGGCATTGTCGCCTTTCCGGGTTCCGGAATCGTCGAAAATCTTGTGGACAAGGCGGTTGCCAAAGGCATTCCCGTTGTCCGTGGCGGCGCTTCTTAAGCCGCTTTTCATGAAGCGCGTCGCGCCCGATGCGACGCGCTTATGAGCTTCAACCGGTGCAGCGCCGCGCGTGCTGCGATGGGGAGCACACGGCCAAAAAATTTCGCGCCGGCTTCATCAGAAGCCGGCGCGTTCCGTCCTTCGGCCGGATGTAGAAGGAACGCAATTCGCCATGGCGCGCATCGCGCGATCTGCTTTTTCAAGTCAACCGTTTCGTCCCATGTGCATTTGCGTATTTCGCTCGTCTTGCGGGCGTTGCGCATCTTTTCCGTGCGTTGTGCATACATGGCGCGCGCCGCGCGGCCCGCTTTGCGGGCCTCTCGTCGGCCTGTCGTTTTTCGCGCCCGCGTCACATGCAATTCATCCGTATTAAGATGGTATTAGCCGCACCAGAGAGCGAGAGAGGGTATTTCAGCAGGGTGTAACGGTCGAATGTGACCAGAGCAAAGAAAGGAATAGAGTTATGAAAAACCGTGCAACACTCATCGGCTTTGTCGGCGCCAGTCCGGAAATTCGAATGACCAGGGACAACCGCGAAGTCGCCAGTTTCAGAATGGCGACGAGCGAGCAATGGAAGGACAAAGAGACCGGCGAAAGGCGTGAACGCACCGAATGGCACCGCGTCACGGTCTTCAATCAGGGCCTCTTCAAAGTCGTCAAGAACTATGTCCGCAAAGGCTCAAAGATCGAAGTCGAAGGGACAATTCGGACATCGGAGTATGAAGATCGCGACGGCGTTAAGCGGTATTCGACGGAAATTCATATCGAGAATTTTTCGGGCTCGATCCTGCTTCTCGACGGTGCCCCGAAATCCGCTGAAACGGGTGCGGACGCTGCGTAATCGGCATTCATCAGGACGGCGGCGCATGACGCGTTCGCCGTCCGCTTTTCATCAAAATGAGGTACAAAATGCGTATTCTGGATACCCCTGTCCGCGACTGTCTGGAGCAGCTCAACGGCAAGCCATACCGCATTGGCGATTTCGCGATTTGGAAACACAGCCAAGGTTTTGAATGCATCGCCGAGCGGCTTCAAGGCGGGGCTTTCATCATGCCGCCAAACACCACCCTGATCGACGCCCGGCGCTTCGTCACGATTTTCAATGCGGGCTTCAACGCCGGCGTCAATTGCGACCAATCGGAAGCCGCATTTGCGGAAACTCCCGGGGCTGAACGGCGGGAGACAGTGTGATGACATCCGTCCTTTCGATCTCCGATTTCGATCTTACGCCCGCGAAGACGGGCGGGATCGACCTCTATCGCCGGGCCGCCATCGGTTGGGTGTTGGTGGACACATTTCAGACCATGAATGACGCGACGGCCAGTGTTGATCGTCTGTGCCGTTCATCGAAACGACAGGCCCGGCGCTCAGTGCGCCTGTGCGCTTTAGCGCGCCCAACGCCAGCGCCTATGGCGGCGCTCTGATCCGGGGCTATCTTTCCATTTGATCTACGGCGCCGGTGTGCAATTCGCGCGGGCCGAAGAGGTGACGTGGTCCGCAATCCGCAACTCGCGCAGCGGCCGGACGTCGCGCGTGACTTCGCTGTAAATCGGGTGCGCCCGGAATGCCGCCAGCGCCTTTTCATCGCGAAATTCTCCATAAACGACGATGTCGACCTCTGTCGACCAGGCATCCGTTTTGCGGTTCTCGGTTACTTCCAATAGCGTGCAATCCGCAATGTCGCCAAGACGCAAAAGCGCCGTCATGATCCGCTCAATATCGCTCTTCACGGCGGCGCTAAAAAAAACTATATGACGGATCATGAGACCTCACTGGGGCTGGTTTCATGTCTATTGCGCCGTTTCGAAACCCGCCGGAATGCGCTTCGTCGCCGCGCCCTCCGATGCTTTATTCAAAAGCGCGTTCGCCTGAATTCCACCCTCTGACAAGAGTGGCGCTTCGTTTGTTTAACGGCGCTTCATTCGCCTCTTAACGCAGCTGGCGCGCTGTCCACCGCCTGCTTTTTCTGCGCCGCCGGTTTGACTTCATTCGCTCGTAACAGGCGCAGCGTCTCGGCCCCGCCGTGTGCCGCCGCAGTCTCGAGGAGGGCACGCAATTGATCTTCCGGGATTGAATCCGCGCGGGTCTCGCAAACAAGCTTCCCAAGGCTTATATGCAAGCGCGTTTCCGCCTTTTTCACCGCTGCCGCGAGATCCCGCTGCTGTCCTTTGAGCTTTTCCAATTCCCGCTTCGGGTTAACTCTTCTCGCCATCGATCTTTCCTTTTTTGCGTTTCGCGAAACTACTTGAAAGGCCCCTTTTTGGTCACGGGCGTCGCGTTCGCGTCGCGGGCTTTTGACGATCTTTGCAGTGATGAATCGCGAGATGGGTTTCTGCCGTCGCGAGGCATGCGCAGAGAAAATCAATGACGGCATCCGCCGGCTAAGAGGTATCACACGTTATGCAACATCGTTGCGGGACGCGATCTCTTTGAAAGTGCTTCTCATTTAACAGTCTACGGACAAGTCTGACGCTGTCCTACGCGTATGACGGCCAATCGACCAATCGAACTGCGGGTGCGGCGTTGCGGGGTGTGACGCTGGAACGACAAGCCCGTCTTGCGGGCAAGGCGCTTGCGTGCCGTGCTGGACTTCAATTAGTCGGCATGCGTATCGTTGAAACGTTTATTTCAGCGCCAGTCCTGTTCGTAATGCCCCAGACCAGACGAAATATCATCACCGTACGCGTCGATGCAGATCTTAAAACGAACCTGATCGATGTGTAGGCCGTCAGCAAGTGTGGGACATTTGACGGGTTACTCGTAACGGAGGATTTTCGGCTCATCGTAGCCCATCAAAAGGGAGCGAAGATGAGA